>Ga0335077_10000045_pt1 | contig 122453 bp, 73 predicted proteins | sample Lox_Sample_31_FD_207151 | JGI IMG/M metagenome (GOLD analysis project Ga0335077, IMG submission 207151) | Soil microbial communities from Loxahatchee National Wildlife Refuge, Florida, United States - Lox_Sample_3.1 | ecosystem: Environmental > Terrestrial > Soil > Wetlands | place: USA... | reverse complement strand
GATGGCCCAGGTGAATCACGTGCCAGTCCGTCATGCAGCCATCGACCGCTGAGTACTGACACATCGGCGCGATGACAATGCGGTTCGCCAGCGTGAGTTGGCCGGCGTGGAAGGGCTCGAACAGCTTAGGCCCGCTCATGCTTGCCTGATCCTCTCAGCGCACTGTGGCGAGGTGACAGTTGACCTTGAGTGTCGCAGACCTGCAGCAGTCCCCTGGGATGAGCGAGGGCGACCCCTCTGAGACGCTCCTGGGGTGCCTATGCGGGGCCGAGCGAGGCCTCCGCGCTCGCATCCTCCGGAGAGTCGGTATCCGACCGATCTCTGAAGCGGCTCCTCAAGCGTGGCCCATGGTGGGCGCGCACCGCGAGCTCGGACAATGCGCACCAATACGACGCGGGTCGGGGAAAACCCTTATCGACCCGATAGCCCCGGTTCGGTATGAAGGGGCCTTCATGGACCATCGGCTCGAGGGGTTGTAGAGCAAGATTCCATACGCCCAGCACCACCAGGGGCACCGAGGGACATCACCATGTCGATCTACAACAAGCTGCTCTGGGTAGCGGTTACCTTAGTGGGTGCGGCCTCATTTGGCGTGCTCGCCTTATCGCGCGGTGAACCGGTCAATGCCGCGTGGCTCGTTATCGCTGCCGTATGCGTCTATCTCATCGCTTACCGCTTCTACAGTGCCTTCATCGCGAGCAAGGTGCTGGGCGTGAACTCTGCGCGGCAGACGCCGGCTTTTCGGCGCAACGACGGGCTGGACTACGTCCCCACCAACCGCTACGTGCTCTTCGGGCACCACTTCGCCGCCATCGCGGGCGCCGGCCCGTTGGTCGGACCGGTGCTGGCGGCGCAGATGGGTTACCTGCCGGGCACGCTGTGGATTCTCGCCGGCGTCGTGTTCGCCGGTGCCGTGCAGGATATGACGGTCCTGTTCCTGTCGACGCGTCGCGACGGGCGCTCGCTCGGGGACATGATCCGCTCGGAGATGGGTCACGTCGCCGGCACCATCGCCGGCATCGGCGTGTTGTTGATATGCGTCATCATTCTGGCGGTGCTGGCGCTGGTGGTCGTGAACGCCCTCAAGGGCAGCCCCTGGGGGAGCTTCACCGTCTTCTGCACGCTGCCGATCGCGCTCATCATGGGTGTGTACGGCCGGTTCGTGCGGCCGGGTCGCATCGGTGAGATGTCGGCCATCGGCGGAGTGCTGCTGCTCGCGGCTCTGATCTACGGGCGCACGGTGGCAGAGACGCCGGCGCTCGCCGGCTATTTCACACTGCCGGGGACGTCGCTCGCGCTGATCATCATCGCCTATGGCTTCGTCGCCTCGGTGCTGCCGGTGTGGCTGCTGCTCGCGCCGCGCGACTATCTGTCCACCTTCCTCAAGATCGGCGCTGTCCTGCTGCTCGCGGTCGGCGTCATCCTCGTGCGTCCGGATCTGCAGATGCCCGCAATCACGAAGTTCGTGGATGGCAGCGGCCCGGTCTGGGCGGGAAGCCTGTTCCCGTTCCTCTTCATCACCATCGCCTGCGGAGCGGTGTCGGGCTGGCACTCGCTGATCGCCTCCGGGACCACGCCGAAGATGATCGAGAACGAGTCACAGATCGCATTCATCGGTTACGGTGGCATGCTGATGGAGTCCTTCGTCGCCATCATGGCCATGATCGGTGCCACGGTGATTCATCCGGGCGTGTATTTCGCGATGAACAGCTCCGCCGGCCTGATCGGCACGACCGCCGCCCACGCGGCGGAGGTGGTGAGCTCCTGGGGCTTCGCCGTCACGCCCGACATGCTCAACCAGATCGCGCACGATGTCGGTGAGGTGAGCATTCTCTCGCGCACCGGCGGCGCGCCGACCCTGGCGGTGGGAATGGCGACCATCCTGTCGCAGTTCCTCGGCGGCCGGGCGCTGATGGGCATCTGGTATCACTTCGCGATCCTGTTCGAGGCGCTGTTCATCCTGACGACCGTGGATGCCGGCACCCGCGTTTGCCGCTTCATGATTCAGGACCTGCTCGGCAACGCCGTTCCCGCTTTCCGCGAGACCAAGTCCTGGACCAACAACGTGCTCGGCTCGGCGCTGGCCTGCGTCCTGTGGGGTTACCTACTCTATGCTGGCGTCGTCGATCCGCTCGGCGGGATCTGGAGCATGTGGCCGCTGTTCGGCTCGACCAACCAGATGCTGGCGGCCATCGCGCTCACGCTCTGCACGGTGGTGCTCTTCAAGATGAAGCGCCAGCGCTTCGCCTGGGTCACGGTCGTGCCGACGGTCTGGCTGGTGGTCTGCACGGTGACCGCCGGGCTCGAGAAGGTGTTCAGCCCGGATCCGGCGGTTGGCTTCCTCGCCCATGCGGCCAAGTTCGCCGGTGCGGCGGCGGTGCAGAAGGTGCTCGCGCCCGCCAAGTCGCTCGCGGACATGAGCCGCATCGTCTTCAACGACCGGCTGGATGCGACGCTCGCGGCCTTGTCGGTGGCGATCGTGCTGGCGATGGTAATCTACGCCCTGTTCGACATCCGCAAGGCGCTCGGCAACCCGTCCGGTACCGCCATCGAGATCGGTGGCGCCCCGGGTGCCGCCGGCGCGGGAGGCACGAGTGCGTAGGGTGAGGATCGCGTGGCGCTGGACCGTGCAGACGGCGCGTCTCATGGTGGGGGTGCCGGACTACGACACTTATGTGGCGCATCGCCGGGCGCACCACCCCGACCAGCCCGTCATGAGCTATGCGGAGTTCTTCCGCGAGCGGCAGATGGCGCGTTACGCCTGCGAGAAGGGACGCTTCAAGGGCTGTTGCTGAAGAGCATGAGGCGTGACGGAATCGAACGGTCGACCAGCGGATCGAGAGTGACGACCGCGCACCGGGACTAGAAAGGCTCGAAGTCGCGCCTGATCCTGCTCGCCGCGGCAAAGAAAAGTGCGGCGGCCAGGATATAGAAAATCGTGCCGCCGAGAATTGCGTAGCGGAGCGATGCGCTGCCGAACCTCGAAGCCAGCTGATCCGAGGCAAAGCCGATGAGGAGTGCGCCCAACCCGAGGCCGAGCAGATTGTTGATGAAAAGGAAGATGGCGGAGGCCAGCGAGCGCATGGTGGGCGGCACGAGGTGCTGGACGGCCGTGATGACGGGCCCGAGCCAGACCAGCTGCAGCGCGGCGGGTATGAGGAAGAACACCACCGCGGCCGGTCCCATCGGCAGCGCAGTGCCGATGACGTAACAGGGAAGGACGCACAGAAAGGCCACTGCCGGGACGATGGCGTAGGCGCGGCGGTCGCGAGCACCGATGCGATCGGCGATATAACTCCCGAGAACGATCCCGGGAATTCCGCCGAAAATGAGCAGCGCGCCCAGGAGCCGCGACACGGCCAGCAGACTCATGCCGTCGCTCCGCATGAAGAACGACGGAAGCCAGAAGAGCAGCCCGTATCCCATGATGGAGCCGCAGCCGGCGCCAAGCGACAGGAGCCAGAACGCCGGCTTGGCGGAGAGCAGCCGCCAGACGCTCGCAAGCGGCGGGGCCCTGCGGGCATCCGGAGCGGCGTCGCGTGCGCCGCGTTCGGGCTCGCGGATCGTGAGGAGGAAAACTGGGGCCAGCAGTACCCCGATGCCACCCAATAGCATGAAGGCCGTGCGCCAGGTGAACGCGGTCGTGAGATAGCCGCCGAGCAAGTACCCGAGAGCGCTCCCGATCGGGATGCCGAGCGAATAGAACCCGAGCACGCGCGCCCGGGAGGCGGGGCGAAAGTAATCGGCGATGAGCGCATAGGCCGGCGCCACCCCTCCCGCCTCCCCTACTCCGACCCCGAGCCGCGCGAGGAACAGGACCAGGAAACTGTGGGCAAAGCCGGTGAGCGCCGTGAACAGACTCCAGCAGAGCAGCGCCATCGTCATGATGCGCACGCGATTGCCACGGTCCGCCCACCAGCCGACCGGGATCCCGAGGGCTGTATAAAAGAGTGCGAAGGCCGTGCCTCCGAGTAGCCCGAGCTGACTGTCGCTCAGGTGGAGCTCCGCCTTGATCGGCCCCGCCAGGATTCCGAGTACGATCCGGTCGATGAAATTCGTTATATAGACGAGGGTCAGGAACCCGAGCACATAGAGCGCGTAAGCGCCGCGGCGCTCGCTCGCGGATGTCTGCGCGGATAAGGCTGTCGGCGGTTGAATCATGGCGGGCGGCACGCAATTCTACCCACCCTTCTCGGATCGCGGCTGGTAGACATGGGGCGTGACGGAATCGAACCGTCGACCAGCGGATTAAAAGACGCCCTTCCTCCTCTTCACGACTCTAAGCGACACATCGACCCTCAAACTAACTCATTGATTTCGGAAACTGCTGACGCAGGCAACACTGCGTCAAGAGGTGTGTCATGGTGCCGCTGCGAGTGAGCCAGTGCACTGAATTTGCACTGAGCGACAAGCGGATCTTCGTTCTCGACATGCATTTGGTCCGAGCCGCTTTGCGACAGTCCGTGGTGTGTGACCAGCAGACTTTCGATTAGCCCGTGGCTCTCGCGGAACGATATTTCATCACCGAGAAGAACAGTTGCCGGTGTTTGCCTGCCCGCGCGATGCTCGCCGATCCAAGAGCGACCAGTATGTACAGCACATTGAGAGCCGCGAGCGTGTTGGGGATGTGCCGCGTCCGTCGTGCTGCGGCCACGACGTCTTTTGCCGTCACCCCGCGCGTTCCGCCCATGCGCTGCCGCACGTAGTCCACAGCGTCCGTGTCGATCACATTGAAGTAACCGGAGCTGCGCCGTGCCTTCGAGAGTGCAAAAGAAAGCACGAAGAAATAGCGTTGGGCCTCGAACACATGGTAGGTCTGACGGACCGCCTTCACGCGGCCACGGTATTTGAGGCCGCGCTGCAGTGTTCGGATGTTCATAGTACCCCCTCGTTCTTGTCAGCAGCTCGTTTGCTGACTTGAGCGGACTCTACTCCTCAGCGGTACGATTCGCGTTCCCTTCGGTCTGTCGACCTAAGACAGGTATCCGCGAATGCCGATAATCCCTAATTCTCTCTTAAATTGCGTTTTCTACTTATACCGAAACAAGGCTGATGCGAGCGCAGGCATCAACGCTGGAGGAACTGGCTTCTTCCTCGCGCTCCCCACAGAGGATCGCCTCGGTCACTACTACGGAGTAACCAACTGCACGTTGCGGTGAGAGATGGATTCCTTTGCTTTCGCGTTAACACGACGAGTGGTACCGACGTACTTGAATTTGATCCTGCTGACTGGGTTTTTGAACCGCACAAGGATGAGGTTGCTATCGTTCCCCTAGACATCAGACAGCCCTTGCAGGTTGCAATGTTCATAGGCGCCACAGCCAGCAAGAGCATAAAGTTGTACGATGAATACATCGAGGGCATGAGCGCCATGACGTGTGTAGTTCCAGCTTGGCGGATCGCCGAGCTGTTGAATCACCGGGCCCTGAAGAAGCAACGTGATGATGAAGCGGCCGCGAGAGCCAAGAGCATCGCCCTGCGCACCGTTAGCAGCGCAGTTCGCCTGAGTGCCTCCTCATCCATGCCGCCAGCGTGACGTAAATCGCCACGGGTGACATCAGCCATTTCCAGTGCGATCACGCAGAAATTGCCCCTTGGACCGAACTGACTCATCCAGTACCGACGCAATCTATGAACTGCATGGACGCGCGGACTAGGCCATCCGCACCACTTGCGCGTGCGGGTGCTCGCTCACGTCAAGAAGCTAGACGATTGCTTCGGGCACTTCCTGGTGAGAGTGAGTTGCGTCTGCGGTGCCTCCTGGCACATCGAGCCCGAGAGGCGCTGGCGCGCCTAGTCGGCTGGTCAACGACTGTCAATCAGGGGGCGCACCAGATGCGGTGGTCACGGTGCGGAAAGAAGGCCGCGGAGGTTGTGGCTGTGGCGAAGCCCCGGCTGCGTAGCATCCCAAAGAGCACGAGCGGATCCAGCCCGTCAGGCACCTTGTGACTTAGAGAAAGCAATCGACCCAAAACGCGCCTTCCTCGAAGCGGAAACCCTGGCCACCCTTGGGTAGCGCGGCCGTGACGGCCGGCTTGACGATATTGTTGGTTAGCTGCGCCTCAATCTGGTCGCTGCGCACCAGCGCAGCCTCAGAGGCGAGCTTCTGCAGCAGCGGGATGCGCGGCACCTCCGTGCCCTTCGTCGGGTCGTCTGGATCCTCCGTTCCGTAGACCCCAGCCTCGGTCGAGCACATCGCCGCAAAGGCGCGCGCATGGTCACCCATGGCGGCGAGCGCCGCCTTCGGCGTCGCATTGCCACTGCCGTGATGCCCGACCTTGTAGAAACTGATGCTCGAGAGGATGCTGGCGGCATCACTCACGACGGTGCCCGTACCTTGCTTATCGGGTTTGTCCGTATCAAAAAGCCAGTGCTCCCAGTTGCCTCCCTGCGCATCACCGACGAAAAGCAGCGGTTTGCCACCGAACTCGAAGAGGATCACGAGGCTCTGGTTATTGAGGAAGGAGTTGAGCTGCTTTGCGGCCGTGAGCGCCGTTGTTGGCTGACTCTGCTCGATCACTCGTTCGAGACGTAGGCGGGCCTGACTCGCCTCCGCGAGTGAGACGGGTCCCCAAGACCTTCGGGTGGGTCCGACAAACTCCCGCACCCCTTCGGTCGCGATTTGGGTCGATTTATGCGATGAGGCGCGCGTGAATGGGTCGACCTCCCACGACGGCTCAAAGGGATCGAGCGGCGCCCCGTCCACGCTCCCGTCCGCGGCGCCCGTCGCGGCCAGGTATTGCCCAACGCCTTTCTGCAGGTCCATGAGTTTCATGAGATCCAGGTCGGCAATCGGCGGCGGGCCAAGAACGGTGGCCGTAAGACCCGCATCTGCGAGCGTCTTCGGAAGCTCGGGCTTGTTGCCGCCCTGATAGTACTGCGGCGTCACCCCGGTGAAGCTGTGCTTCAAGACGTTCAAGGCGGCGGCGTTGGAGCCCTTGCCGCTCTCTCCCGTCGCGTTCTCCATGTACTTGCGCGCGGTCTGGTACTCCTCGGCGGCCGCAGCGCCCAAGCTCGTCAGGTGCTGTCGCAACGCTACGGCCGTGCGAGTCAGCTCCGCCTGAAATTTCATCGCGACGGGAGAGTATTCCGATTCCCAGATCGGCATCCACACCGCCTCTACCTTGAGCGCCTTGAAGGTGTCGGCGCAGCGCCCGAAGCCTGCAATATGATCCGCATGTCGATGAGTCATGACGATCAACGCGACTTCGCCTGCGGTTTCCTGCGCCATGTTCGCAACCGCCGCTTCGATCGTGCCGATGTCTCCGGTCTGACTGGTGCCCTTGAACACCCCGCAGTCGATGATGAGATGAGCGGGCGCACTCCCTGGGCGATTGAGAGATACCAGGAAGAAGTCGCCGAAGCCCACTCGGTACATCCGGATGCGAATACCCGCCTCCCCCGCCGCCGGCCGCCAGGCAAATGCCGTCGTTCCGCCGGCGCCCGCCGGCCCCGTCGGCGCGGATCGGGTCTGAGGTTCCGGACTCGAGGCCGGTTTCTGCTTGGGAGACCGCTTCGCTTTGGCGCGTCCGCTGGGGCGCACCGGGCGCGAGGAGCGTTTTCGCGCGGACTTCGGTGGGCTGCGGCGCGTGCGTTTTGCCATCTTAGGTTCCTGCGTGAATGCGGGCCAGATTGAGGCGGAGACTGCTCGGCGGGCCACCAGGCCGGAAGCCTTGCTCATTCAGGAACGCAGCCTGCCGCTGCGCGCGCTCTCGACCCTCCGGCCCGTGCATGGGCTTGGCGATCGCATAGCGCAGGAATGCTCTGTCTTTGTCCCCGCCACCTCCCGCTGTGCCGTGGGTCGAAATGACGAGCGTCGTGCCGCCCCGCATGGGAAAACCGCCCGCGGCAGGATCCGCGTCCCGGGTTTGCACCACCTCGACAATGAGGTCCCATCGGATGCTGCCGCTCACATCCACGCGGTAGAGTGGATGGAAGGATGGAAGCCTGAAGGGTAGCTGCGGATGAAGCTTCAGGAGCGACCTGTTCGCGTCGATGAATGTCGTGAGGGCCTTGGCGGTGCGTCCCTGTTCGAGATAGCTGAGACCGAGCGGCCCTCCGAAGGGGAGATCGTCCACTTCGATGCTGTCATCGAAGGGTTGCCAACAGAGGCTTCCGAGCGAAAAGAAAGAGGCGTCGCCCGGCAGGAGATTCCGGCGGCGAAAGGCCTGCATCCAGGCATCCCCGATGGCGTCGGCGTCCGAGGGATCGAAGTCCGTCTCAGAGGTCAGGACGGCTCTCAAAAAGTCGCCGAACGTCACGTCGACGGGTGCCAAATAATCGAGCGAGCGCACGCACATCCGAAAGAATTGATCCGCAGTCCGCGTCGCCTCTTCGCACAGCGCGTCCGCGAGCGGGTCCGGGAGATCATCGCGTTGAGTACCGCCGGCGGCGCGGAAAACTCGAAAGTGCCGGGCGGCGCGCGTGAGGTACACGGTAAAAAATGCCTCAAACACGGCAGCGACCAAAATTGACCCGCGCTCGTGGCAATCCATGGGCTCGCGCAGCTCCTGGATTGTCACCGGTTTGCCAATGGCTGAGCGCAACCCCTGCTGCATTCCACGCGCCTCGCCAAACTGGGCCGCAAGCTCAATGAGAGGGTTCACGGCATCGCCACCGCCGAGCCAGGATTGGGAGGCGAGATCAGCAAGCGGATCGCCTTTGAGCGCGGGGGTGTAAAGGCGTCCCCCGGTCCGCTTGATGGCATCGAGCAGCACCTCTCGGTGCGAGAAGTGCCTGAAGAGGGCGGCGAGATCTGCGAACGCTTCGTGGAAGGCCGGCACGTCCTCGTTGGTCTGTTCGAGAAAGTGCATGCGCAGGCCGTCGATGATCGCATGCGTCATCTCATGAACGATGATGTCATGCGCGAGACACGTAAATACGGTTTGCCCCGGCAGATTGTGTCCGGCGTCCGTGAAGCCGGCCTGGAAATAGCCGAAGAGGATGCCGTGCGCCTCGGGACTATAGAACGCGTTGGGATCGCGCATCGCATGCGGGTAGAGGACGAGGGTCAGAATATCCTCCGGAAGCCAGCCTCGCTTCTCAACTCGCAGCGGCCGCTCCGCCCGTCTCCAGTGGACCCGCCGCCCGAGCGCGCTCTCAAAGTGCTCGACAGTGTCGCTCGCGACCGCGTACACCATCTGCTGGTGAAATCGTGGGTCGGATTCCGACGGAGTCAGCCCGTTTGGTATGAGGATGAACGGGTCATCGAGGTCCACCGCCTCGTAGTATTTCTTGCGAGTGCCGTCGTAGTCGACGACGGCGATCTGATCATGCGCGCCGCTCAAGTCGACGGGACCAGGACCCAGGCGTCGGTAACGAACCTCCAGCTGCATCTCGTTACCGAGCAGACGTCCGCGGCTCGGATCGAAAGCGAACACACGCAGAGGACGCCGTGCCGGTGGGCGCAGTTTAGTGGACGAAGGCTGCATTACTCCTCCCGGATGGCTCCCGCGTGCCGAATCGATCCGCTGCGGGCACCGCCAATTGACTCATCCGACCACGCCCCGCAGCGAATCGAAGGGCGATGCCGCGCGCCTTCGAAGACCGCCGAGAACGATTCTCTTATCAATTACTGTACGCTCGGACTCTGGCATCTCAGTTTCAGCGCCGTCTCCCTGCGTTTCTCTGCGCCGCACGGAAGTCGACTCAGGACAGGCGGTACGCGTACGGCGAAGCCCAGTCCCGATCAAATACGTATTGCAGCGTTCGCACGAGACCTGGGTGATCGGTATTGAAGCTGCAACCCGCCGTGGACGTGAAATAGTCCCATGTCATGTTGGACGTGCCGATGTTGATTCGGCGATCAGTCACTATGTACTTGGTGTGATTCACCCGGCTATGCCCGGGATATGCTCTATGGATCCCTGCCGTATCATCCCAGCCGGGGACGATGAACAGTTTGATTTCGAGTTGCCCCGCGCTGAAGTGTTCATCTGCGCGACCGGCGTCCGCGGCTTGCTGAAGCGAGCGCAGCATAGGGGCAATCATTGGCGCGGTGTGAGCCCACTTGCTGACCAGCAGCCGCACATACACCTTGCGTGTGAGCACAGCTGAAAGAATCGCATCAACGAGGATTGGCCACCATACGGGTGTATCTGCTGGGGTGCGCACACCACCCTCTAGGGGCGAAACATCCTGTGCGGTTCGGGTATACAGCCCAGCGGGGGCGAAATCCATTGCACTGATACACACGGAGCGGCGTGCGTCGTGAATCGTATGGATGAGCCCTGTGCCGTCGTAGGCCCGGCCCGGTCCCAACACCTCCGGAGGACAGCCGGCTAAGAAAGCACCCCCCACCTCGCGATTGAGCTCAACCCTCAGCGGGTCGCCAATATTGTGCCGGCTGCCATACCTGTCTTGCGCAAGAGGCGACGGCTCGCGGGCATCTTCGGGCACCAGTGCGGACCAGCGCGGTACGCACCTCGTGACGCGCGCAGTGCGGTCAAAGACTTCCATGGTGGACGGCTGAAGGTGACTGAAGACGGACCAGCCTTCGAAATAGGCAACGGCATCGGTTGCGAGCTCCGGGGAATTCTCAACGGCAATGCCCATCTCCTTCACCTGCATGATCGACTTCCAGTCCATGTTCGCGGACCCGAGGTAGAGGTGCCGCTCATCAAATATCCATAGCTTCTGATGCATGATCCCCGAGCCGCCGTACCACGCGTCCATGTCGACCGGCAGGACCTCCACAACCTTCGGGAACGCCTCCCTCAACGCGGCGGACTCTGATTTCGTCGAAGCGGAGAAGCCAGGGCTCTCCAGAATGCGGATCCGTACTCCTCGCGCTGCTGCCTCTCGCAAGGCCTGAAGCAGCGCACGACCGGGACCGGCGCCCATCGCTTCGAACTGCTCCATGCTGAAACCGGACTCGTCCACGCTCGTCGGATCCGGCAGCAAGTTCCAATACATGGCGGTAAGGTCGATCGTGCTACGTGCCCGCTGCGTCAATTCCAAGAGCACATCTTCCGTATACCGTACGCCTAGCGTGCCTCGCAGATCCTCGAGTCCCTTGGGGATCGATTCGACGAGATACGCGCGAGCTACTCCGAGATCGTCGGCGCCAAGGCATTCCTCAGAGCTTTGCATGGTCCCTCGTCCCTCAACCATACTCGAGCAAGGCGTCGCAATCCGAAGTAACGCCGTCACCCCTTGTGAGACGGGAGTCTCGAGACAATGTCATCCGCGGTCCGCAGTGCGAGCGCCGACAACGTGAGCGTCGGATTCGCGGTGCCCACCGTCGGAAACGTCCCGCTTCCGACTAGGTAAAGGTTTGGGTGATCATGCGAGCGCTGCATCGAATCGACGACTGATGTCTTGGGATCAATGCCCATTCGATACGTGCCCATGACGTGTCCGGCGCCACCGTAGGTTAGTTGCTCGGCCTTGCCGTCGATCGCCATGTCGAACCCCGCGGGATCGTTGCAACCACGTTCGGTGAAGTCGATCGCCCCCAGCTTCTTGAAGATCACCTTCCTCATGCGAACGGCCGCCACAAACCCTCGTCGCGTATAGTCAGAAAGATCATAGGAAATCCGCGGACGTGGCAAACCCAAGCCATCGGAAAGCGACGACAGCGTGACCCGATTGTTCGGATCCGGACTCTGCTCGATCGGGAATGCAATCCGAAACTGACGTGAAATGAGGTTGCCCAGGGTTCTAGTAAGATCAGCCCCAAAAAGCGCACTGTTATCCGCCAGTTGACTGAAGTCCTTCTGGTTGAGGCCGCTGCAGTTCATCCCAGTGATGAAATCGAGCGTCGTTACATTCGGATCAGACCCGAATTGAGCACCCCCGCCGACCAGGGAATTCCATCCCTCGTTCCCCAAGCTTATTCGGAAGGCGGCGCGATCGCTGCGGAAGGGGCCGTCGCATAGATCCCCGATGGCGGATGTCACCAGCGGACCACGATAGGGAAATACGGGTTGCGGCAGCAGACCCCAGCCGAGATATTGGGGGTGATCCATGAGGTGACGTCCGACCATGTCACTACTGTTAGCGACGCCATTTGGAGTCTGCCCGTTGTTCCTGGACATGAGCAGGAGTCGCGGTGTCTCAATACCGTTCGCGGCGATCACATAGATCGTGGCTTTGAGGCAGCCGGCCCCAGTCCGCGGCCCACCCTCCTGGTCGTACGTAATATAGTTGATGCCGCTGACGGCGCCGTTTTCCAGCAGGATCTCGGTGGCGACCGCGTGGTGGATCAGTCTCGCGCCGCTGTTCAGCGCCTCATTCAAGGTAATCGTCGGATCGTACTTGGCCTGGATTGGGCAGATGGGAATGCAGTTGGTATTGCCAGCGCAGGCACGACGATTCCGATACGGCTGAGAATTACGGGCTGCCGGGAGGCTGCGTACCCTGAGCGCCGTCACCGGCTTCCCCGTCCCGAGAAAGGTGGTATCCACGTCGGACAGGTCCGCAAGAGCCTGCCCTACACGCTGATCGAACAACGAGGGTGGGATCCTCGGCATCGGATAGTTGTAGTTTGGCGAGAAGCTGAGATTGGCAAAGTGCTGCTCCTCGACATCGCCAGCCACACCGAGCTCGGCCTCTGCTCTCTCGTAGTACGAGAGCTTCTGCGGCCCTGTACGGATGGCAAGATCCTCGTACTTGATAGGCCAGTCCGGGAACGGAAAGTCCTTTTGGTCCTTGCCGTAAGTCGTCTTCATCAGAAAATCGTTAGGCACCAGGCGCGGCGTAAGCCCCATCCAGTGCGATGTACCCCCGGCAAGGCGTTCGTAAGTGCTCTTGAAGGGCAGCTTGCTACCTCTCTGGTCAAGATACGCTTGCTGAGGATCCTGCCAATTGGAGCCCGTTGTCAGCGACGACGGCCTGCCGGCGGCGACCCTCGCGGGATCAACGAACTGGTTCTTCGAGTCAAGCAGTGCGGGAGGATACGGACTCTCGGGCACTTTGCGGCTAGCCTCATAAAAGCTCTTCATAAACGCGTTGAAATTCGGTTGGACACCCGGGCCCGCCTCGAGAACTACGACTTTGAGTCCCTTCTGACTCAATTCATTGGCGATGAACGATCCCGCAAAGCCCGACCCCACGACCGCCACATCGCACGTGATGCAACTGTCCACCATGACGGGCCTCAGAATTTCGAAGGGTTGAAGAGGGGTAGCGCACCGCCATTCGACCCATTCGGATCGTGGGGGTCGCGCGACCAGTAACCAAACTGCAGATTGCTATAACCCATTGGGTGGGCGCCGGCGATGAGCCACACCAAGCCCTGGGTGTACGCCTTGGCGGAGACCACCGTGGATGAGAATGGACGGCGACTACCCGGTGCGGCGTTATTCTTCAGGTCGCCCGGGTCATACCACGAGCCGAGGTACCACAGCAGAACAATGCTCCGTGCCAGCGCCTTTGTATCGTCCCCACTGCCGTTGACCCTGGCGATGATGTTGGCCGACGAAGTGCTGTTGTCTTTCGCAATCTGCAGCAGACTGCGAAATGCAGACGGTTTGGCGTGTCCGTTGATCCACGCAAAATAGGCATCCTTGATGTTGACCGGGTCGACTCCAGGATTCGAACCCGACAACTCAGGTGCCAGCGTGAGTCTGTCTATTCCCGTGAGAGCATCAGACAGCAACAGAAAGTTCAGCATGTCGGTATTCGGGTCGGGTGCTTGTGCGTAAGCCGCAGTTGCGACCGGCAGGACGGCTGCCATTGCGGTTGCTGCCAGCGTTCCGGCGACCACGGCCCGACGTGAGACCGGTCCGACCTGAGAGAGAGGCTCGGGGGTTTCGGCATCAACTGCGCGAAGATGATCCATCGACATTCTCCCGGGGTGAGCTCGCGCTACTTGGCTTTTTCCAGCATGTAGGTGAAATCAGATTGATTCAGATTCGGCCTGCCCGGCTGCGGATTTGACGCGCTCTCTTGAAAGCTCACGGCGTTACTGTGACAGGCGATGCAGCTCGAGGAAGCGAGCGGGACGTCTCCCTGGCTATAGGTCTCAAGCGTCGAGTTCGCCAAGAACGTCGGTGCCGGCGAACACGTCATGTCCGGCTGCTTGAAGAAGTCAGTCTTGGGATCAGGGGAGCCCGGGCTTTTTGCCTGCTGACTCGTGCAGCTGAACGCGCTGGGCCATTGCGTGCTGATCAACATGTAGTTCTTCCAGACGCTGTTGGATAGCATGCTCTGGAAAATGGCATTCATATTCTTGGCGGCGTTCGTCAGCGGCGTCTCACGGACGATCTGACTCTTGAAGGAGTCATCGCTTCTGAACCGCAACTCTAACGCTGGATCGGGATCCCAGGGTGTCGGCGGCGTCGCGTTCTCAGCGCAATCGCCTTTGCAATTGACACTGAAGAAACTGTACGGACCGCGGAGCTTGTGGGCGGTGACCTCATCCCTCGCGGGCACATTCTGGACGTGCTCGAATGAAGTCCAGATCCATTGCGGGCGACTCACTGTCTTATGCACCGCGTGGAACCCAACAAGGCCCAGAGTCTCCTTTAGGCACCGCTGCGTCGCTGGGGGCGGAGTCAGAACCAGCGCGTCGACCATGTGAAAGTTCTTGGCCTGAACTTCACCGGGCGACAATATCCTCCACGATACCTTCAGCATGAAGGCACCCAGCTCGCCCTTCGCATTCAGTCCAGCCGGAAAGTCCACCGACAGGGTGGTATTGGCGGCCTGACCAGCCTTGGTGTTCAGATGATTCGCCATGATGTAGTTGAACATCTGCCGATTCATCAGTATGTCGAAGATCGCGTAGTGGCCGTGCTGGTCGATCAACGGGCCCGTCTTGAACGGTTCGTTGAAGCTTTCCTCGATCATTTTCACAATCATTCTTTGCGGAAACTGCCGATGCAGGGCGCTGCATTCCTGAGGCACCAGCCGCTCGCGCTCGGCCTCCATACCCGCTCTATCCGTCGGCCACTTGGGCGGCAGCTGATCGGCCGGCAACATGACATCGAGCAATTGCTTAAAGCTATTCATGTCCTCCCACAAGGTTGGGGCGCCCGCCTGAGCTTGCTCGATCGGGGTCCCGTCAGCGGGGGCATTCAGTGCGATAAAGGTGCGCCAAGAGTAAAAGTCGAAGCCCCGCTGCAGGTTATCCAGCCCGATTGGCTGCTTAAGAACCTCATCGACCTCCTGTCCGCTCGTATTAACACTCTCCTGACAGGGCAGACCGACGCTAAAGATCAAGTCGCGATTCGCCACGCTGCTCCGGAGAACGTCCCGCGGGAGATCGGAGCCACTCAACGGGCCCACGAAAGGGTCCTTCTGACCATTCAAGGGATCCTTGTCCACGGGCACATTCTTCCGCACCGCGGCACCGGTGCAGTGCAGGCCTCCCGGAGTCGCCGCAGAGGCCGCGGGTGCGGTTGGCGCTGCCGTTTGAGAAAAAGATTGCGTTGAGAACACCGACAGCGCAACCAAGCAAGTCGCGGCTGCGGGCGCGACAGGAAGCAACGGTCTGCGCGTTCTCTCACGCGGCGCAGCAATCCTGGTGCCGCGTACCCGTCCGCCTTCTGTGACCTCTTTGTCCGTCGTCCCGCACGGGCGCACGGTCAACACCACGCTGTCGGCCATTGGAGAACCCCCCTCGTTCCCTATCTCCAACTGGGGCAACCTCGGACGCTCTAGCCCTTATTCTTGCTATCTGTCGTATAGCTTAGTCCGCTCTCAGTGACGGCAGGATGAACCCGTGCGATTCCGATCATTGCTGCAATGCATGACTAGGGATCTGGTACCTCGTCGGCGAGCGTGACGTCGTTCCCGGCGCGAAACGAACCCTGTCTCGCATCCATCACAACTCGACAGTGGCAGAAGAATCCTTCCGGAGGTTTCTCGAGCACTCAACGGTGGCGACAGAGTGTCCGCAGCCTGGTGGGGCTGAGATTGGCAACCGGCTCGAGAAAGTACTCATTTGATGACGGCCGGTGCCATCAAGCTGTGGGCGGACTTCTACAAGGAGCTGGCTGTCGCGGTGTCCTTCTTTCTCGGAGTCATCGCCCCTCTTACAGCCTTGATCATAGGCCTCGCGACTTGGGGCATCGCAAGATGGCGGATCAGTTCCGCTGGGGTGCATGAACCCAAGCGTCCCGTTCCGCTCTGAGGTCTGCTTGCGAAGGCGGGGTGGCGTCTTCCACGCCCCCGCGCTGCGGGTCGCTCCGGACGCCCGCCTAGAACGGTCCGGCTCAAAGGGCTTGTGTAGCCACTCATGGCGCATCGATCCGGCGTTCCGTCCCCAGACGCTACCGCGCCGCACAAGAACCAGCGGCCACTAAAGGCTCAATCTCGGGCAATGAAAGAACCTGCGGCCGAAGCCAAAACGGCCGGGGCGGCCTGTTTTTCGTGGTTCAGGATCCGCGTCTCTCATCGAGCGTCGGCGCGCTCGTTCGCGGTCAGACTGCCCCTTCGGAATAAAAAGGGCGTTTCAGGCTCGTGGGAGTGAGACGGCCCTCAGATCGAGGAGAAAAAGCATGGCAAGCGCACCAACCTTCGCCGCCAACGCACCTGTTGCCACCGGCTGACCGGGAAAGCTATTACGGGTCGGGCTCTCGGGATCCTGATCAACGAGCGCAAGCTGATGAGTCTCTCGAGGCTACAGCTCGTCATCTGGACCGCCGTCAGAGCAGTACGCACTTGGAACACGAGTCGCTTCTGATCCTCGGGGTCCGGGAGGCGCTCAGCCGCGAGCTCCGTCGCTCGAAGATTGAGATACGTCCCGGCGAGCCGGAGACGCCCCTCCTGCGTCCTGATCCTACCATCCTCGCACGAATGCAACGGCGCTCTTTCCCGGCCGAGGGTCATCGATGGGGAAATTGTTGCCGATCGCTTGCAGGGCCCCCACCTTCCGCGCGTCGTCCATCGCAATGTTGGCGAGCAACTGCGGTGCCAGACGCAGATAGTTCCCGTCAGGAAGCATCTGCGCGACCTGGAAATCCGCCACTTCGTTGACCCCGTCCATCAGGAGATCGACCAGGTGGGGCGCCCATTGCGCCAACCCCCAGCTCTCCTCTCCTTCCAAATGGAAGGGGAAGAAACCCGTTCCGATCGACAGCATTTTGATCGTCTCAAACGGAATGCTGACCGATAGCCGCGGATCCTGGGTCTGGGCGAGCGCACACATGCCCGGATTGTTGGCGAATACGCCACCGTCCACAAATCCGTCAGAGGACGCAAAGTAGGTCGGGGCAGCCGACGTACGCATCGCCACCCGAGACGCTCGCTCCCGGTCATCGCCGCTACCATCCTTCGTCGGCAGGTTGTGGAATATCTTCGCCTTCCAGCGACGCTTGGCAGCATCTTGCTGCGCAAGATCATCCAGGTCGAACGCGGTGATGACCACGTGTCCGCGCTCGTCCTCGTCACGACGAAGCTGACCCAACTGCAGCGCCGGGTCGAGAATGCTTTCAACGACTTTCTGGCGATTGTCGCTATCGTATTTGGGACCGATCACGTCGCCTATGTCCTTGATTTCGTGCCATAGGCTGCGCTCAAAGACGTGCGGACCCTGCCTCATGTAGGTATCCAAGAGCTGACTGGCAGTAAAGCCCTTGGCGAGTCCCAGTGCGATGAGTCCCCCCGTAGATGTACCGGCAAACATGTTGATCCTGTCTCGCCAGCCGGGTACCGCGGCATCGAGGTTTTCCAGAATCGCCAAGGAGATGATCCCCCTGAGCCCTCCGCCGTCGATCGAGAGAATTCGGTAGGGTGCGATTTTCGGACTTGCCATCGTCGTTCTCCTGATTTCCGCCTTCGCGGTCGCTGGCGGGGTGAGTTTGCGCCCCTCAGCGCGCCGGCTTGTTGTCCTTACGCGAGCCATGGCTGCCTAGAGTTCCCAGAGAGCTTTCATCGCCAGCCAGAAGGACGGGCAGGCGGGTGTCCCTCGGCTCGTCGGCGCGGTGGTCTAAGAGCTTGCACGGCCATTACCTAACTGCCCTGAGATGTCTCCCAATCTCACCTGATCGCCATCAGGAGGGCAGAGCTTCCGTCGTCGGGCGCCGGGCGTTCCCGCACCGCAGCCTGCTGATCGCATCACCGAATCCCGACTCAGGCGCCGACCGTCACCGTGATGGCCTCTCCAGGCTCTCGGGACCGAAGGGATGCGGATAAAGCTCAGGCAGCTTGAGGGTCTCGTGAACCCCTGCTGCACTCGCGAGATGCACCAAGGCATAGGGATTGAATTCGTGCAGCACGCTCCGGCATGAGCCGCAAGGCGGAGTGACTGTGGTGTCGTCACCGTACACGAGAAGCTCGCGGATATTCCTAAATCCGGCCGCAACCGCGGCCGCGATGGCATTGCGCTCCGCGCACAAGGTCTCACCGCTGGCCGCGTTCTCGACATTGCAGCCTGAGAACACCCGGGCATCACCCCCTGCGACGGCTAGGACGGCGGCCCCGACAGGAAAGTCCGAGTACTCGGCATACGCGTTCTGCCGCGCGGCGGCAGCGGCCCGGAAGAGCTGTTGGACCATCCCGGAAGCCGCATGATCCGCTCCCGCAGCAGCGGGTGCCTCCGCGCTCGGCGCAGGAGACCTCGAAGGGGGCCTCGCTTCGCGTTTCGACTTCGCGAGGAGCAATGCCACTCCGATCACCGAGACCGCCAGGGCGATCATGGCGACCTCCGCAGCGTTCCGGGTGTTCCACCAGTCTCCGTTGGTGTTCACGGAACTGATCCCGGTGTGGATCGCCCAGGGCATCGGCCCGGCCAGAACGCCGAGCGCATAGAAGCAGCACATCCAGATCACCACGCTGCGTCCCGGGATGTACTTGGCCATCTGAATGCTGATGAACGGTGGCCAAGTCTCGTGGCGATGGGCCTTGAGCGCCAGCTCAAAATCCTTGCCGGCGTCGAAGTTCGCGCGCAGCAACCGGTGATAGACACTGACGTCGATGAGCCAGATCGACAACGTCGCGAAGCTCGAGAGGAGTCCGATTCCGAGGAGAAGGAGGCTCACACGGCGGAACCGAGTGGAAGGCGACTCCGGCGGCGCCGCACCCGGACTCAGCGACGGCGTGGCCGGCGATATCGCGCTCGCGGTCACGGTTGGGCCGGACGATCCGGGCGGTACAGCACCCCCTGCCGGCATGACCACCTGGACCGTCACCGCATCCTTCGCCGGGGTTTCATTGACGATGAAGTACCCCATGGCGGCATAGGCCGCGAGGATGAGTGTCAGGGCCAGCTGCCGATATTGAAATTGGAGCGTATTGAACTCGCGGCACCCCTTGGCGATGTCCGATTGAACAGACCATGCCTGTTCGAAAGTTGGAATGCCGTTCTGGCTTGTGCCCATCACTGCACCCTCCCGCCTTTCATCACGTCTCGTCGGTCTCACTCGCGAAGCCGTGATTATCGACCTTACGGGAGATCGGCGGTTTACCGAACCGGCTCCTGAAGGTTTCCTGAGAGCAAACCCCCTGTGGCGCAGTGCAGCACTTAATAGACAGGCTCCCGGGGGTGAGATCGGTGGATCGGTGGGTACAGAGACTCTTAGAGAGTCTCGCGACTAAAGGATGTCTCGTGTGGCCCTCCACCGTCGCGGCGCGTTACTAGCCAGGGGAGCAGCGGGACCCGTCACAAGAAACGATTGAGAACGATCGGGTAGTGTCGTGTGGCCGACTGATCTCAACATGCCTGCGCTTAAGGCCCTGCTCTGGTAACTCCAGCCGGCCCAGCCACCGACATCAAGGCGCCGGTTCGTGAACAGCTCAGCAAGATGGGCTACACGATCGTCGTAAACGTTGGAGATCAACCGAGCGACCCGGCAGGCGGATTTTCGGAGCGAACATTCCTCCTTCCAAATCCGTTCTATCGGATAAAGTAAGCGGGTTTCGGTCGTCTATGACCTGCCCCGAGCGTGCGCCTGGCAGAACCTGCGAAACCTGACAGTGGCCCGTTTCAAGGTGGTCACGGCTTGTGGGACCAGGCAGGCCGTTTCCAGATGCACCGCATCCACTGGCGACGAGCAGAGGAGTAATGAGCAATGGCAACACGTATGACGGGAGGGCCGCGGCGGCGCGCCTCCAACGTGCTTACGCGGGACGATGTACGGGCGCTTTTTCGGTTGATGTCCACGGTCGTTTACGACCCAAAGAAAGAAGAGGACATTGCGTATACCGGCAAGGCGCTGGCTTCGTGGTTCGAAGCATACGGCGATCATCTGTTGAAACTTCTGGGTCAGTGGGATGAGCTTTCAGAGGCGCTACAGAGTGACGATGCTTTGTCGCGCGCGCATCGCCTGCACAATCGGTTGCGCCAGATCGCGACTGCCGAACCCCTGGTCGGGATATCCGGGCGGCAACTGCGAAGCATTCAGGATCCGCAGGCACACGAAGTCCGAAGCCTGATTCTCGGCAAGGGCATGGAAATCTAATGTTGGGGAGACTGAATACCTGCCAACTGTTGCCGGAGAGCCAGGATGTACCGTATACCGAACCGCCCAAATCCATCGCACTCTACGTCGACGCAACGAAATGGATCGTCGGGCTGGCAACCGGCTCTTTCCTCCTCACCGGCCCTGTCTTAGCGAGCCAGCCGCAAGAGCTTTTCATGCGCGTCTTGGCTGGTCTCGCCATTCTCGCGATGGCGGTTGCGGCAGGACTCGGAGTGCGGGCGCTGCAGTGCTACACGCGCCTCGCCAACTTGATCGAGTTCCACGCCGTGAGGAAACCATTCGAAGTAGAGATGCGAAATAATGGTTATGAGGAAGTGCGCTGGGTAACGAAAGATCGTTTGACACGTAGCAAGCAGGTAGTTCAATGGCTCACACGAGCAAACGCTTCATATGAGTGCATGACGGGATGCTTTGCACTCGGCCTTTTTCTTTATGTAGCCTACGGTGCCGTCTACATGGCTAATTATAAGAAGGCTGTTTCCGTCGACTTTTTACCGGCAGCCGGTTTCAGCGGTCCGGTTCTCGGTATCGTTCACGATTCAGCTTCCAATACTGATTGTGTTGTTGTGAGGTCGAGGTCTGTTGTGACCTGCCAACCAGTTCCATAGAAACGACCGTCGGTTTTGACCACTACAGGAACGCTTGGGCGAAGGAGCTATCGCAGCCTACTGCCGTACGAGTTGCGCACCTTAACCCACGGGTGACGACGGCTGAAGTACTGCGTATGGCCAGCGTCCATAGCCACGCTGTTTGGATGATCCACGCTGTGCGCTAGCTTCCCCACACCAGAGGGCCGGTCTACATTTCTGCACAGTATCCCCAGAAACTTCGACAACCGGTCGGACCTCGCAGCCGTTTGTGCCTGCGGCCGCCAATGCGGAACCTCGCCCGAGAATCGAGTCCAACTAACTGTCGAAACTCGCAAGGAAGTCCCTGTCTTCCGGAACCTGGCGGCATCTACAGGAGTGCTGCATTGCAAGAACGCTGTCTCGATGCGCGTTTCCTTCAGCTAACTGTCGTGAAACTGACGGGTATCCCATATGGGCTAGTTGTTAATGGCTGCGCGCAATGCGATGGCTTCCGTCCTCAGCACGCAAACGGAGTGGCCGGTACGAGATTTGGTGCGCTGGCGGCATCGGTACTCAGCATCAAACGAAGTTGATCTCGACTGCGCTTTTCCGCAGCCTTCTGCCCGCCGTGTTGGTTCTTTACCCGACTATCAAATCCTCGAGGCCGAGAGCAAACTCGTAGTGGGGACACGGGGCCAGTCAGGCGACTCCCGAGTCATTCCTCGAGGCGGTGGCCAGGTCGTACTTGATGCGTCTAAGATCCCAAATCGTACGTGGCGGCCTATTTGTCGCAGCGCTGATTGCATCCGCTGTACTGGGTGCCGTCGTGAGCCAACGCATCACACGCGGTGACCCCGGCCTGGCCTCGAGCGATCAACCGCTGGAGATCAAAGATCTAATCACGCGGGTGCGCGAGGAACTCACCGCACATGAGCTCGAGATGCGGCAACACCAGGACTTAGCGCTGTTTCGGCTCAAAGAGTTCCAAATGGAGATTAACTACGTCATCCGTACAGGCTCTACCGTGAAGGCCGAAGTGGTTGGAGTAGGTACGGATCTGGGCGTCAATCGCGAGCGAGTGCAAAAACTTGTGCTGCATTGGGACGTGTGCCCAGAGCACGTACGCTCGACAGTCGCGGCCTCGACAGGACCTCCACCAGCATCCACAACGCCGGGCGCTGCAACGCCGATTGTCGTCGGACCGGTGCGGGCGGCTGAGCTGACGGCCGTCTCAAGTACTGGCTCGAACATTGGAGCGCTAGAAAATGAGAAATGCAACTGACAAGGTTTGGTTGGTCACTATGTCGGTGTTGGTAAGCCTACTGGGGCGAGTCACGTCTGCGCAGGCGCAAGAGTGGTGGGTGTCGCTTGCGGGACAGTCGAACGAATTGATCGAGGTCACCGTGTCCACGCTGCAGGTCCCTAAGGGTCGAGTGCTGGGCTACGTCGCGTTCAGCGTAGACTTTCGGGATTCGAACAACACGAGCCTTGGAGGCCGTCAATATTCTTTTTTGGACGGTCAGGTGCCTTCGATCGTTGGGGGCCAGATCTACACGCGCTATTTCATCCACGGCATCAGTGGGGCATCCGGAGTGATCGGCGAAAACCTGACTTTCGACGCACACTCCAGCGGCGGAGACGCACTCACCGTCCTGAACAGCGCGAACAAGACGCCGCCACAACCAGCCACCTCGCAAGTACCGAGCACAGGAACGTATACGCTCACTAAGTACGACCGCTGTCAGAGCTACGCCCACGAGGCAGAATTGCAGAACCAACAGAACCTGGCTGAGCATTGCGGCTTTGCGGGATCACGCTGGGATTCGCGCTTCGGCTACCACTACAATTGGTGTCTCACGGTCTCTGACACTGCAGCGAATAACGAAAGCAATGCGCGCGCTCAAATGCTGAGTGGCTGTAAGAAACGCTGAGCCCCGTCGCCAGCCCAGAGTTGGAGCAGCAAATGCGGTGCCCTGGTAGCTTGTAAGTGGGGTCAGCCGATGGCGATCGAGCTTTGGGGCATCCTCTCCGTTCGAGATCATCTGGTTGAGCGCCCATTGCTGGCCGATGTTCTGCTCTACGATCACTTGGTCGCCGACGCGACGCTGAACCGGCCGGAGGCCTCGCAACGACTCGGGGCAGGAGCGATATTTCACGACGCCACCCTCTGGTGGAAGTGCTAATGCCGGACGCGCGCCCCATCTCGGAGATCGGCTCGGGCGTCACTAGTTCGAGAACCGCGGGCGACGTACCCTCGCGGGCGCCCTACTCCGATCCGGCCGTCAGCGTTCCCCAGCTGAGCCTTCCAAAGGGTGGTGGCGCGGTACGTGGAATCGGAGAAAAGTTTACGGCCAACCCGGTGACCGGCACTGGCTCCATGGTCGTTCCACTCTTCGCGAGCCCCGGTCGGGACGGTTTCGGGCCGCAGCTTTCCCTCTCCTATGACTCGGGCGCCGGCAACGGCGCGTTCGGCATGGGATGGCGTCTCGAGCTCCCGTCGATCACGCGCAAGACGGATAAGGGGCTTCCTCGCTACCTCGAGCCACGGGAGTTCGACGTCTTTATCCTGTCCGGCAGTGAGGATCTGGTTCCCCAATTTGCGCGGAATTCGGACGGTACCCTACGCCTCGACACCCAGGATCGCTTGCAGTTCGATGACGAGGTACGCCAGGGCTATCAGGTCCGCCGCTATCGGCCGCGCATCGAAGGTCTGTTCGCACGGATCGAGCGATGGTCAAGGATCGGTGATGGCGATACTCACTGGAGGTCGATCTCCAAGGATAATGTCCTCACCGTCTATGGCCGTACGGCGGATTCGCGCATTGCGAACCCCGCGGACCAGACGCAGGTGTTCAGCTGGCTGATTTGCGAGAGCTACGACTCCCGCGGCAACGCGGTCGTCTACGAGTATGTCGGCGAGGATGCCGCATCGGTTGATCTGACGCAGTCGAACGAGCGCAACCGAGTCCGGACGGCCAACAAGTACTTGAGGTCCGTTCGCTACGGCAACCAGGTGCCGATCCTGATCGATACGTCCCTGCCGAGCGCGCGCCCCTCGCACGTGCCCGCACCGGACTTCACCCGTGCGAGTTGGATGTTCGAGCTGGTGTTCGACTACGACGAGGGACGTTACTCGGAAGCGCCCCCAGACTCGGACGGGCGCGTATTCGCGAAGGCGCAGCTCACGCCGGCTGGCTCGCCGGCCTGGACGGCGCGCCGGGACCCGTTCTCAACATATCGCGCCGCATTCGAGATCCGCTGCTATCGACTGTGCCGCCGGGTCCTCATGTTCCATCATTTCCCAGCAGAGCTCGGGACGGCGGATTGTCTGGTGCGCGCGACGGAACTGTCGTACTCGGAGGCGACAAACGGCTCCTTCGTTCAGGCGATCCGGCAGTCCGGCTACAAGCGCCAGGCGGACGGGACCTATCTAAAGCGGTCGCTACCTGACCTTCAATTCCGCTACTCCATCAGTCCGCTGGATGACGGCAGTTACGCGCTTCTCCAGTTGCAGACGGTGGATGCTCAGAGCCTTGCGGATCTGCCGTGCGGCATCGATCAACGTAAGTACGAATGGGTTGACCTCGATGGCGAGGGGATTGCGGGGATACTGACGGAGCAGGCCGACGCCTGGTTCTACAAGGCAAATCAAGGTGGGGGCAGTCTCGCGCCCATGGAGCGCCACTTCCGCCAACCGTCCTTTAGCGAGGCGCGTGGTGGTGCGCAGCTTCTGGACGTTGCGGGAACGGGCGTTCTCGATCTGGTGCAGTTACGCGGGCCAGTCCCGGGTTTCTTCCCGAGAACGCCTCTGGCAGGTTGGCGAAGCTTCCGTCCCTTTGCCCGACTTCCACAGATTGACTGGCGCGACCCGAACCTGCGGTTCGTCGATCTGACAGGGGACGGACTCGCGGACGTGCTGATCACAAGCGACCAGCCGTTCGGCACGTGGTACGAATCCCTCGGAGAGGAGGGATTCGCAACGCCGGGAAGAATGCTCCTCGCCGACGATGAGGAGGAAGGTCCCCGTCTGGTATTTGCCGACGGCACGCAGGGCATCTTTCTGGCGGACATGTCGGGTGACGGCCTGTCCGACCTGGTGCGCATCCGGCAGGGGGAAGTGAGTTACTGGCCGAACCTCGGTTACGGCCGGTTCGGACCTCGGGTCCTGCTCGACAACGTACCCTGTTTCGACGATCTGCAATCCTTCGATCCGCGCCGCGTGCGCCTGACGGACACCGATGGCTCGGGTCCCATCGACATCGTGTATCTGGGACGGGACGCGATACGCGTCTACCTCAATCAACACGGCAACAGTCTCTCCGACGCCCGGGTGCTGACCAGCGTCCCCGTCGCGGACGACCTGGCCACCGTTTCCGTCACGGACTTCCTCGGCCGGGGGACCGCCTGCCTGCTGTGGTCCTCCCCGTTGCCGGGGGACAAGCGTACCTCGCTGCGGTACCTGGATTTGATGAACGGCGTCAAGCCTCATCTGCTCGTCTCCGCGGTGAACAATCTTGGAATCGAGACCACACTCGAATACACCTCGTCCACCCAGTTCTATCTGGCCGATAAGGCGGCAGGGACGCCCTGGGTGACACGCCTACCGTTCCCGGTGCACGTGCTGACACGCGTGGAGGTCCGGGACGTGATCAGTGCCAGCCTCTTCGTTACTCGGTATGCGTATCACCATGGATACTTCGACGGCATCGAGCGAGAGTTCCGGGGATTCGGGCGGGTCGACCAATGGGACAGCGAGGAATTCGAAGTGCCCCCGGCTGGTCAGGGCGCTTCGACCGCATCGAACACTGACCCCGCGTTCTACCTGCCGCCGGTTTTGACCAAGACCTGGTTTCACACGGGAGTGGACCCCGGCGGCGACAGGGTCTCGCTGCACTATGAGCACGAGTACTTCCGGGAGGGGGACCCCGACACGGGCCAGAGCCAGCTAAGCAACGCCGAGTTCGAGGCACTGCTCTTGCCGGACACCGTGCTCCCAGCGGACTTGCCTCCCGGGGAGACCCGCGAGGCGATGCGGTCGCTCAAGGGGGCGATGCTCCGGCAGGAAGTCTACAGCCTGGATGATACCGACGCCGCGGCACGCCCCTACTCCGTATCGGAGCGCAACTACACGGTCGAGCTGCTCCAGAGGCGCGGGATGAACCGCCACTCGGTCTTCTTCACTCACGCGCGGGAGACCATTGATTATCACTACGAGCGCAAGGTGTTTTCCGTCGTCAACGGACAAATCACGGCCTCCCCCACGAACAGTCCGCAGGAACGCCGACTCGCCGACCCCCGCGTCCTGCATTCGATGGTGCTGCAGACCGACGAGTACGGGAATGTCGAGCAGTCGCTCGCAATCGCGTACGGACGCCGTTTCGACGAGCCCGATCCCGTGCTTACCAACACCGACCGCGCCGAGCAGAAGCGACTTCGCATCACCCTTACAGACGCGAGCTTCGCCCACTTCGCCGCTGGCGTCGACTCCCTGCCGGACGCCTATCGGATACCGATCGAAGCTGAGACCCGCACCTACGAACTCGTCAATTTCGCCGCTGCTTATCAGGCCGCGAACCCCGCGTTTTCAATCCACCCCGACACCACGACTCTGTTTGACTTCACGGCGGCGGCTAAGCTGCTCGCCGCACCGAACGACGGTGCCGTCGATATCCCCTATGAGGACGTCACGGCGAGCCAGGCGCCGGCCGGAAAATTGGCACGCCGCCGCATCAAGAACCTGCGTACCCTCTATCGTAGCGACGACCTCACCCAGCTCCTCGCCTTGCAGGTGCTCGAACCGCTCGCGCTGCCCGGAGAGACCTACCGCCTCGCGTTCACGTCCGCTCTCGTGTCGTCGGTCTATCAGCGCACCCTGCAGGGGCAGCCAGTCGAGGCGTTGCTCCCGACACCGGCCTCGGTTCTGGAAACCGATGCTTCGCACTTCGCGGACCGCGGAGGCTACGTGCATTTCGGCGGGGACAACGACTGGTGGGTGCCTTCGGGCCGCCTCTTCTATCACACCAATCTCACAGCGAGCGCCGCTGTCGAGTTGTCCGAAGGCTCAGCCCATTTCTTCCGCGTGCGCGCGATCGTGGATCCGTTCGGCCAGGCCACTGAGATCGCCTACGACAAGGACTTGCTCGTCACGCAGACGATCGACGCCGTGGGCAACGTGATTCAGGCCGCCCACGAGTACCGCGTGCTACAGCCCCAGCAGGTGACGGACCCGAACGGCAACCAGTCCTTCGCGGCATTCGATGCACTCGGCTTGCCGGTAGCTTCGGCGCTCGGGGGCAAGAGTGGGCAGGGGATCGGTGACTCGCTCTCCGACTTCACGGACTTCGATGCCGACCCGACGCTTACACAGCTGCAGGCCTTCGTGGCCGATCCGTTAGGTAAGGCGGCCTCGCTTCTCAAGAGCGCCACGCGACGCTTCGTATACGACCTCGACCGATACCAACGCTGCGCACAACCTCCGTTTGCTTCGACTCTCGCCCGCGAGACGCATGTGAGCGACTTGCAGGGCGGGACGACGAATATTCAGGTGGGGTTCGTCTATTCCGACGGCCTAGGTCGGGACCTGCAGTCGAAGATCCAAGCGGAGGCTGGACTTGCACCACAGCGCGCGCCCGCAACAACGACGCCGACGGGCGATTCCGCTCCGGGTACGCTGGCACGCGACGGCGGCGGGTCGCTCGTCGAGGCTGAGACGACGCCGCGCTGGGTCGGAAAGGGTCGCACTGTCTACAACAATAAAGGCAAGCCCGTAAAGCAATACGAGCCGTTCTTCAGCAGCACCGCTCTCTACGAGCCCGAAACGGACATGACCGACTCCGGGGTAACACCCATTCTGTTCTACGATCCCCTCGAGCGCGTGATCGCGACGCTGCATCCCGACCGCAGCTACGACAAGGCTCTGTTCGATCCCTGGCAACAGACCAGGTGGGACGCCAATGACACCGTAGCGCTGAATGCGCGAACCGACCCAGATACGGCGTCGTTACTCGCCCGCCTGCCGAGTGCCGACTACCCATCCACCTGGTACGCGGACCACACCTCTTCTTCTACCGCGAACGACGGTGACAAGGACGCCGCGGCGAAGGCGGTAGCCCACGCAGGCACTCCCGCGGTGAGCTTTCTGGACTCCCTGGCCCGGCCCTTCCTCGTCATCGCCGACAACGGCGTCGACTCGGGCGGCAACCCCCTCAAGTTCAAGACGCTGACGTCGCTCGACATCGAGGGGAACCAGCGAGCGATCACTGATGCGCTGGGACGGGTCATCGCGCGTTACGACTACGACATGATAAGCCGCCGCGTGCATGAGGCGAGCATGGAGTCGGGCGAGAGATGGAGCCTGTCGGACGTGTCGGGCAAGGAGATCCGGCGATGGGACAGCCGGGGCCACAACTTCACTAACCAGTACGATGAAGCACGACGCTTGATCGGACGCATCGTACGCGGGACCGCGACTAGTTCCGATGCTCGCACTGTCGGCCGAGATGTCCTGTATGAGAAGACGGAGTATGGAGAGAAACTGCTGGATGCCGCCACATTCAACCTGCGTGCTCGCGTGCTGCGGCACTCCGATACAGCCGGAATCGTCTCGAATCGGCTCAAGAATCCCAATAGCAATCAGGACGAAGCGTACGACTTCAAGGGAAATCCGCTGCGCAGCGGCCGTCAGCTCGTGAGCGATCCGCGGCCCTTGCCCGATTGGTCCAATCCGCCGGCGCTCGACGGCGTCACCTACGTGCAATGCAACCGTTTCGATGCACTCAACCGGGTCATTCAGACCGTCGTACCGCACAGCGATCAGGCCGGGTCGGCCTGCCACGTCATCCGGCAGGTTTTCAACGAGGCCAACCTCATAGAGCGTATCGACACCTGGATCGGCGAGACCGTGGAGCCGCTCGCATTGCTAGACCCGAAATCGGATCCGCCGAGCGCACCTGGCGTCAGCAATATCGACTACAACGCCAGAGGCCAGCGCGTGCTGATCGAGTATGGGAACGCGGTGAGCACGAGCTACGGATACGACCCACGTACGTTCCGGCTCGTTCAGCTCATCACTACGCGGCCGAAAGCTGCTTTTCCCGGCGACTGCCCCGCGGCGCCGCCCGCAGGCTGGGCCGGGTGTCAAGCTCAGAGCCTCACCTACAGCTACGACCCGATGGGTAACGTTACGCGTATCAGGGATTTGGCGCAGCAGACGATCTATTTTCGAAACAAGCGTGTCGAACCGAGCGCGGACTACACCTATGATCCTCTGTACCGGCTGATCAACGCCGCCGGGCGCGAGCATTTGGGGCAAGTCGGCGGGAGTCCCATTCCTCACTCCTACAACGATGCACCGCGGCTTGCCATCGATTGGTCGGGGAACGACGGCAATGCGATGGGCACCTACGAAGAAGACTATGACTACGACGCCGTCGGAAATTTCCTTAAGATGGCACACGCGGGTACCGACCCCGCGAATGCGGGCTGGGTACGCACGTACGCCTACACCGAGACGAGCCAGATCGACGCCACGGCCCGCAGCAATCGCGTCACCTCAACCACGATCGGATCGACCAGCGAGATCTACAGCCAGGGCGGAAACGGCTACGACCCGCACGGCAACATGCTCAAGCTCCCTCAGCTGCAGTCCATGCAGTGGGACTTCAACGACAGGCTGCTGTGCACCCAGCAAGCGGCCTCCAGCGACGGAACGGGTGCCCAGTCTCAGGCCGACCAGACCTACTATGTCTACGACTCCGCGGGCAACCGGGTGCGCAAAGCCACGGTGAGCGCGGCCGGCTCCATCGACGCGGAGCGCATCTATCTCGGCAGTTCAGAAACGTATCACTCCCAGGGCACGCAGTCCGTCTCTCGCGACACCGTCCACCTGATGCACGAAACACAACGCATCGCGTTGATCGAGGTCACCTCGACTGGCAACAATGGGGCCCCGGAACAGCTCGTGCGCTACCAGCACGGCAACCATCTAGGGTCTGCGTTGCTCGAGCTTGACGATAACGGGCAGATCATTTCCTACGAGGAATACTCCCCCTACGGCAGCACGACCTATCAGGCCGTCAGTTCGACGATTAAGGCAGCGGCCAAACGCTATCGCTACACCGGCAAGGAGCGCGATGAAGAGACTGGACTCAACTACCATTCCGCGCGGTACTACGCGCCGTGGCTGGGGAGATGGGTAAGCTGCGACCCAGCGGGACCGATCGACGGGAGTAACCACTATTGGTTCACCCGTGACAATTCAATTCGCCTGGTCGACCCTGCGGGAACCGATTCCCGGCCGCCTCAGAGAGACAGCGACACCAACGTACCAGTCTTGAAGCCACCACAATCGGTACCGTACCAGCTGGGAACAGACCTTCCCGTCGACTCGTCTACGATTCGCGGTGCAATAGGCAGGCATGCCGATGTCGTCTCAAAACTCAGAGACTGGGCCGCAACGCTTACGAGCGATGGCAGCACGATAAACCCGGTTCAGAGCATCATTGATCGCGCAGCGACCGCCTACGCAGCGCAATTGCGGGATTACGATGCGCGCGTCGAAGGGATGTTGGGGCCAGGGCCTGCGAGCGGTTTGGCGCGCGCCGCGCTGGACCGACCATTTGGGTCATGGTTCGGCGAGAGTGATCGGCAGGCAAGACACTATTCGAAGGGCGAGCAGCTGATTTCGGAGTTTCGAACCGAGCTCGGACGCGCTGCGAGATTGCAAGGCTCGGACCCTGGCGCACAGCTCTTTGCCGTAATCGCTCGAGCCAACCGCACGATCGATCCTCGCGGGGCATGGACGGCCGCGGCGGCGCAGGGACTCTCGTACGGCATCGCCGCTCGCTCCGGGATTTTTGCAGGTGTATCCAACCAGTACGCAACCCGCCACGGGTGGGGTGCGCCACCGCTCACTTACTCGCAGGGATTCAATGTCGGCGTCAGCGGCAAGACTCCCCTTGTCCTTGGAAACTACAGCGACGCGGCATTTAGACGATTCATATCCGGCGCCCAACTGGGAAACGCCAGCTACCTAGTGGTCGATCGTCCCAACTGGTCACCAAATTTCAACGCCGGTGTCGTGCGTGGAGCTATAGAAGCGGGTCGCCCGGTGATTTTTGTTACGCCATTTACCGAAGCGAGTCTAGCTAAGACATATGGACTAGAAGCGGCGCAGATACTTGGTACTCCCATTCAGTAGCGGGCATTTTGGCAGCTGCACTATGCGCGACCGCCATGTGAGGAAATCCAATGAAAGCTAAGGCACGGGGTGGTGCACGACACCTCGCGGTCGAACGGGTTCAGCGTGCTCTGGCGCAAGCGGGCCACCCAATCGGCCCCGAAGAAGTGGCTCAAAAGCGCTTCGGCCCTTCCACGCTCGCGGCGCTGCAAGCTTTTCAAGCACAGCACGGATTGCGCAAGAGCAAGTCGCTCAATCAGGCCACCCTTGACATTCTTCTTGCCATCGAACGACGGATGACCGCCAACCGAGCGGGCAGTTCTACGCCGCAGGCCACGGACGCGCGCCGAGGCAATGTGTCCGGCTCGTTGGTCGACGGCGATGGCGCACCGATCGCGAAGGCGGCCGTTGAATTGTTCTCCAGGCAGCTGCGAAAGGAACAAAGGCTCGGCAGAGCCACCACTAGCCAAGAGGGAACCTACTCGATCGACTACCGGCGCCCTTCCGCGCTCAATCTTGTCGTGCGCGCGTACGGACCTGAAGAGAAAGTCATCGCAGAGTCACCGCTGCTCTTTGCAGCTCCGACAGCCATCGAAATCGATCTGACGACCGCCGCCGACGGCGTCGCCCGGCAGCCGTCGCGCCTCGTGACCGTTCAGACAAAGGTCGGGGCTCAGCTTCACGGGGCGGCCCTCGAGAGCTTGCAGGAGAACAAGCAGACTCACGACATCAGCTTCGTCGCTTCCTCAGCGTCTGTCCCCTTTACCGACGTGGCCAATCTCTACATCGCGCGCCGCCTAAGTGTCGCGAACTCTCTGGCCGAAGCCACTCTCTTCGGGCTATTCGCCCAGGGCGTGCCCGCAACGTTGCGGGGTGCGCTGCTCAACCTCCCGGACGCCGGCATCGACGAGACGTTCACGACGCAGGTGATGCGCGGCGTTCTTGCGCAGAACCGCGACCAGCTGACCGGTGCGCTGAACTCCGCGATGAGCGCCAATGTCATTCCGGCTTCCTACGGCGCGATCCGGGACAAGGAGCTGTCGACGCTCGACGCTGTGAGAGTAAAGAGCGTAGCGTCGGCGCCCTTCCTGCGGGGAAAGACACCGCTCAGCGATCTCCTGGCGGCGGGCTCGGTGAGCGCCGCGGCAAGCACCGCGTTCATGGAGGCCTATGCAAACAGCGCCAACCTCGACGCCACCTGGAAACTGCTGCGGTCGGACAAGACGCTAAAGCCTGGGGATCTGACGACCCTGCAAACCACGCTATCGGCCGGAGAGCTGCTGGGGGGCAATCTCCCACTGGTCAAGGACACGCTGAGTCGCCTCGCGCAGGGATCACTCCCATCCCTGCCCGCTCTGGCCACGCTGGATCAGGGTGACTGGGCCGCTCGGATCGGGGCCGTCGATCCGGAGGCGAAGAGCATTCCCCCGGTGCTTCCGACTGAGACAGTGCAACAGCGCATCGCCCGGCTCTCCAAGGCCTTGGCCGACCGTTTCTCACGCCGCTTCGCCGCGGTGGCCTTTGGCGCGGCACTGGGCAAGTCGCAGACCTCCGCATTCACCACCAAGAAGGAACTGGCAGGGATACTGACGGCGAGCGCCAATTTCAATTTGAAGACCTCCCACATTGATCGCTACGTCCGCGACAACAAGGTGGCGATCTCGCCGGGAGCCCTGGCGGAGCTGAAGGTCGCGCAGCGGCTGTACCGCCTGTCGCCGCACTACGCCACCGTCGAGGCGCTGAAGCAGGCTGGGTACCTCTCGGCACGAAGCATCTACGAGAAGGGGAGAGCGCCGTTTCTCGCACAGATGACAAACGCGCTCGGGAGCGCCCGCCTCGCCAGCGCGGCCTACGAGCGGGCCAAGGCGACCCACGCTGCAGCCCTGACCGCGTTTGGGACCTTCAACGCTTCCATGAGTCCGACGGCCCTCGCCGCAGTGGGACCCGTCGCTCCGGACCCTAGCGTGCTGGTCGATCTGCCAACGCTTCAGGCGCTTTTTGGCTCGCTCGACTTCTGCCAGTGCTCGGACTGTCGATCCGTCCTGAGCCCTGCGGCGTACCTTGTCGACCTGCTGCAGTTCCTGGGTCAACGCGTCGCCGACAAAGTGATGTACCAGACGGCTCGCGACGCGCTATTCGGACGACGGCCCGATCTCCAGTACATCGCCCTCAACTGCAACAACACCAACGTCAGGCTTCCCTATATTGATGTTGCGAACGAGATATTTGAGGGTGCAATTGCCCCCCCCACACCCCCGGTCACGGTGATCGACACGACGGGGACGTCCGAGGAGCGGCGTGCGCTGCCGCAGAACCTGTCTGCAGCCGCTTATACGGCCACCGCCTCGGCGGTGTATCCGTTCGTTCTGCCGTTTGATCTGCCGTTTACGCGGACATCGGCCTATCTGGCGGGGCTCGGCTCCTCCCGCGCGGCAGTCCTGTCCCTGTTTCGGGGTACGCCTGTCGGCTCGATCGACGTGGGAATCGCCTGTGCGAGCCTCGGTATCAACCCGGCAATGCAGGCGGTCATTAATGGCAGCGACGGACATCAGCTGTGGGAGCGCTGGGGCCTTGCCCAGAACCCGACATGCGTCATCGACCCCAAGACAAGGGAGCCATATACACCCACGCCGGGCGACTGGATCGCCGCGCTCAACAGGGTCCCCGTTCTCATGGCGCGGTCCAGTCTCACGCTCGACCAGCTGCGGCAGCTGCTGGAAGTGCGATGGGTAACGGCAGGTGGCGTCACGCTGCAGCTCGGAGTGGTGACGACCAACGGCCAGCAGATCGAGACCTGTGACACGGATGCGATGACGTTCACTGGCCTCACCTCGGCAGTGCTCGACCGCGCCCAGAGGTTCCTAAGACTATGGACTGCATCCGGGATCACGCTGTGGGAGCTGGACTGGGCACTCGATCTCGCCGCGGGTGGCACCCTGGATGACAACTTCCTCACGTTCCTGGGTGGCGCCCTCGCCGTCCGCACCGCGCTGAACCTGCCGTTGCAGGAGGCACTTAGCTTCTGGGGGCCGATGTCAACGCGCGATGTGACCAATCACCTCGGTGACGAGGATGTCGTGGCCCACTCGACCTACTCGTCGGTCTTCCGCAGCCCCACGCTCCGGGTCGCCTGGGGCGCGGGCGCTCCGAATCCGGTATTCGTCGATGCGAGCTCGCTCTCGGGTAGTCCCATCACTTTCCCCACCGGCACGGTCCTCACACCCGCTCAAGCAGCGAACGCCAACGCCATCACGGCCGCACTCTCCCTGAGCTCAAACGACATAAGCGCAATTCTGACGTTCACCGGAGCCACAAACACGCTCTCGCTCGCGACGTTGAACGTGCTGCTGAGATACGCCCGCCTCGCCTCGGCGCTGAGCCTGGACATCGACGATCTCATCCTGTGGATCCAGCTCACGGGTGGCAAGCCTTTCGATGGCACTCCCAATGACACCTTGGAGTTCCTCCGGCGTCTCAAGCTGCTCAGAGCCATGACTCTGACGGTGCGCGACCTCGACTATCTCCTGCGGCACCAGTCTGCCTCCCAGACTGCTCTGGCGTTTACGACAACGCAGAGCACTGCTGTCCTGCAGACGATCAGGGACGCGGTCGCAAAGCTTGTGCAACCCGATCCGGTCGCCGTGCAAACGCTGGTCGTTCAGTCGCTGGTTGCAGCGACGGGGGCGAGCTCGAGCATCGTGGAGCCCGTGGTGCAGAAGACCGGAATTCTGCCTCTGAGCAGCGCCACGATTGCTCAGCTCATTGCGCAGGGAACGTCGGTTAATCCGACCCTATTCCCCGCTCTTATCAACGCCTTTACGACGGTGGCGAAGGCTGCTGCACTCTTCAACGGACTGCACGCTACGGAAGCCGAGTTCAACTTTCTTCTGGCGAACGCAGGAGTCTTCAACTGGTTGGACGCCGGGGCTCTACCCGTGGCCTCCACCGCAGCGTCACCCTATAGGGCTTTCGAGGCCTTCCTGCGCGCCTTGCAGCTCAACGGGCGCCAGCCCGCGCTCACTCCCAAGTTATTCGACGTCCTGGCGAAGTGGATTGCGGCCACGCCCGCCAGCGTGGCTGCCGCCATTGATGCCGATTTCGCATTCTCCCTCGACTCGAATATCTCCGACGTCTCCGCGATTGCGGCCGCTCTGGGCGCAACGGCACCGAGCCTGACCGCGGCCACGCAGTCTGGGTCTCTTGCCGATGTGGCGCTGCTCAGCGCGCTCGCCTCGGCACTGGACGTGTCGAGCCGCTATAAGATCAGTGGAGCCACTCTCGTTCAGCTCGCCGCGGTACCCGCAACGCCCGACACTGCCGCTGCTGCCACCGGCGTGTTCCAATCCCAATACGCCGCCAGGACCTGGCTCGGAGCCGTACAGATCGTCGAAGACAAGCTGCGCCAATCCCGGCGTGACGCGCTCGTTGCCTACCTGTTGGCCAAGGGCGCCTCGACGGTGATCGCAGCGAGCAATGCTGCCCCCATTGTCCTCACCACCGGCGCACCCCACGGACTGCAGACGGGAATGCAGGTGTCGATCTCCGGCGTGACCGGGAACACGGCCGCCAATGGAACAGCCACGATCACCGTTATCACCCCTACCTCCTTCTCGCTGAACGGTAGCGCCGGGAACGCACCTTGGGCCGGGGGCGGCACGGTCGCGCTGCTGCCCGTGGGCGCTACCGTCAGCGGCGCCTCGAACGCCACGCCGATCAGCATTACCACTACCGCGCCACACGGATTCCAGACCGGCGCGAAAGTCACGATTGACGGCGCGCAGGGGAACACGGCGGCGAATGGAACCTTCACTATCACCGTCACGAGCCCCACGACGTTCACTCTAGATGACAGCGTTGGCAACGGCGCCTGGACCGCCGGGGGCAGCGCGGCGCTGGCGATGACGTTCTTCCTGCAGACGCTCGATGACGTGTACAACTGTTACCTCATCGATCCGGGGATGTGCGCGTGCTCCGTCACCACGCGCTTGCTGCAGGCTTCTCTCAGCGTGCAGCAGTTCGTGCAGCAATGCTTCCTCAATCTCGTTCCCCAGGTGAAGATCGACTCAACCTGGGATCCATGGTCCTGGATGTCGCAATTCCGCCTGTGGCAGGCCAACCGACAGGTCTTCCTGTATCCGGAGAACTACCTTCTCCCGGAGCTGAGGATGGACAAGTCGCCGTTCTTCGCAGACCTGGAGAACGACCTGCGGCAGACCAACTGCGATGCAGCGGCCGCGACGACAGCGTTCGAAAGCTACCTGCGCAAGCTCGTGGAGGTATCCCGTCTGGTCGTTGGGGCGCACTACCACGAGCTCAAGCCCGACGGAACACACGTCCTGCACGTGTTTGCTCACACCCGGGGAACTCCACCCAAGTGGTACTACCGCACCCGCTCGGAGATAGGGCCGGGCCAGGGAACCTGGAGTCCTTGGCAACCCGTTCCACTCGACATCGCCTCGGATCATCTGTTGCCCACCATCTGGGATCAGCGGTTGTATCTGGTATGGCCGACCTTCAAGAAGGTCTCGGAGAAGCCCGCCGACCAGACCGTACCGACGACAGGCTCTGGATCGCCCAGCCCCGCCACCGTGCCGCCCGCCAGGACCTTCTGGGCGATTTCGTTTGCGTTCAGCGAACTCAGAGCCGGGCAGTGGCAACCCAAGAGGAGCCTCGCCGAGAAGATGTACTTCAACCTCGAGGATCCTCCGGTCGCCTTCACGTTCAAGGCCTATCAGGACCCTCAATTCAACCTCCGGATCGAGGCCTACTACAACTACGCCACGGTTGATAACCTCGCCGTGAAGGGCACTTTACAAAGCGGTGTATTCAAGGCTTCGAAGCAACCTTACCTGAGCTATGACCAGGTGACCCCCATGATCGGTCTCGGCATTCTCCCGATGCCGGATGCCGCGCTCGCCGTCCAGGAGATTCCTCTCTACGCAACACCGCCGCCGTGGCCCGACATCGAGATCGTGCCGGACTCGTCGGTGGTCGATCTGAGTGAGGAGCCCAGCTACCCTCTGATCAACGTCGGCTATACATTCGGCGGCAGCCTGCTGGGCCCACCGCCTTATCACTACGCGGCGCAAGATCTCATCTACCGGACCTACCAGGCTCCGAATCCCGGCTCCGTTCCGCTGACCGTATTTACTTCGACCGCGACACTCACGCTGCTCGGATCCATCGTCAACCCGCGGATGATCGTCCCCCAGCAGGACAGCATCTTCGATTCGCAAGACCCCTTCTTCATCTCCGACCCGAATCGCACCTTCTTCGTCGAGCCGCACTACTTCACGACCTCGAATCCCCCACAGGAGATCACTACCCTCGGGTCGCGCATGACCTGGACGACCAGCTTCGCACTGTCCCCCTTCTACCATCCTTACGCCACCACGTTTCTGCGCGAGCTCGAGATCGGAGGCGTCAACCGCCTCATGGAGCGCGACCTGCAGCTGAAGCCAGAAACCCGATCCGGATGGTCCGCTCTGACGAGCGGTAAGTTTCAGGCGCTGTACGCCCCCTCTGCGGCAGTCACAGCGCCGTTCCCCCTGGAGGAAGTCGAGTTCGACATTGGCGGCACCTACTCGATGTACAACTGGGAGGTCTTCTACTTTGCACCGATGTTCGTCGTGGCCCAGCTCATGCAGAACGGCCAGTACCAGGACGCCATGACCTGGATCGAGCACATCATCAATCCGACTGATTCAAGCGGCGACCCCACGCCAGCCCGGTACTGGCAGACAAAACCGTTCAACCAGATGCACGCGCAGGACTGGCTCGCCCAGCAGATCGACCAGATTCTGGCGAACGAATCGATCGCGTCCAACAGTCAGGCCATCGCGGACTGGATCGCTCATCCCTACGACCCACACCGGGTCGCGGAGCTGCGACCGGCAGCCTATGCAAAGGCCGCCGTAATGAAGCTGCTGGACAACCTCATCGCCTGGGCGAGATCGTACTACGCGCAGTACACCGCCGAGACCGTGGGGGCCGCAGAACAGTTGCTGCAGCTCGCCTCTCTCATTCTCGGGCCCAAGCCCGAAGAGGTGCGGGTGTCCAATCAGAACCAGCCGTCGAACCCCGACCAGACCACCTACGCGTTGGTACAGTCGCTTCTGACGAGCTCTGCATTTTCCGATCCTCTGGTGGACATAGAGAACCTCATTCTCACGCCTGTCGTTCCCCTGCAGCCGGACGACTCAGCGACGCCGTCAGCGCCCCTCCCGCAGCTTCCGACCGGAGGCGTCAAGGCGCCGTTCTTCTGCATTCCGCCCAACGATCAACTGCTCTCTTACTGGGAAACGGTGAGCGGGCTGCTCTACAACATCCGCCACTGCCTGAACATGCAGGGAGTCCCGCAACCGCTGCCGCTATACGCGCCCCCGATCAACCCGCTCGATCTCATACAACGACAGCTGGGTGGCGTTGACAACCTGAGCGCCCCGGCATTTGCCCCGATCTATCGGTTTGCGACCTACCTTCAGAAGGCCGTGGAGCTCGCCAGCGATGTCCGCTCCTACGGCGCGCTGGTGCTTGCGGCCCTGGAGAAGAAGGACGCCGAGGCCCTCGCGCTGCTGCGCGCGAACCAAGAACTCGACATCCAGACCAAAATGCTGGACGTCAAGAACCTGCAGGTGACGGAGGCGCAGGACCAGATCGCCGCGCTCAACAACCAGCGGGCCGTCGTTCAGGTCCGGCAGCAGTACTACTCGACCGTCAAGTTCATTAATCCCTGGGAGGCTGGCGCGCTCGAGCTGCAGGCCGCCGCACTGATCAACAACGGAATGTCCGTCGTCCTCGACCTGACCGCGAGCATTGCGCACCTCGTGCCGACATTCTCGTTTGGCGTCGAGGGCTTTGGCGGCTCGCCCGCGGCAACTGCGAGCTACGGGGGCAGCAACATCGCCTCGGCCGCGTCCGCATGGGCAGGGGTTGCACGGACGGTGGCCTCCATCCTCTCCGAGGCCGGCGCGATGAGCGCCACAATGGGTTCCTACCAGAGGCGTCAGGACGAATGGACGTTGCAGCTGAATCTCGCTAACGCGGAGATCACGCAGCTCAACAGCCAAATTGCCGCGGCAACTGACCGTTTGGGCGTCGTAACGAACGAACAGTCCATTCAGGTCCGGCAGATCGCGAACGCCCAGGCGGTTAGCGACTTTCTGACTGGAAAGTATACGAATGCCCAGCTCTACGACTGGCTGCTCGGCCAGCTCACGGCCGCCCACACTCAGGCCTATCAGCTGGCGGTCAACCTGGCGATGCAGGCTCAGGCCGCGTATCGGTTCGAGCTGGGTAATCGGGATACGTTTATTCAGACGGGGTACTGGGACGGTCAGCATCGCGGACTCACCGCAGGTGAGAGCCTGCTACTCGATGTGCGTCGCATGGAGGCGCAGTATCTGACGCAAAATGCGCTCGAGCTCGAGCTGACCAAGAACGTCTCGCTTGCGCTGACCCAGCCGACCGCTCTGCTGCAGCTTCTGCAGACCGGAACCTGCCAGTTCTCGATAGACGAATCGCTCCTCGACGCCGACCACCCGGGCCTGTACTTCCGCAGGCTGCGCCATGTCGCGATCACGATCCCCCATGTCAGTGGCCCCTACACCGGGCTCAACGCGATCTTAACGCTGAACAGCGCTGCCATCCGTGTGAAGCCGCCCACCAACCCATACACACCGGCGGCGGCCACTGCCATCCCCGCCACGGCTGACTTCGTGGTCTCCAATGTTCCCGCCACGGCAATGATTGCTACCAGCACGGGTCAGAACGACTCTGGGCGCAGCGAAGCAAGCGCAAGGGCGGACGACCGCCTCCTGCAGTTCGAGTGTCTGGGCGCCATTAGCACCTGGACACTGCAGCTCGACCCGCGCGACAACCAGGTCGATCTCTCGACCGTATCCGACGCGATCATCACGACGGTGTATACGGCGCGCGCCGGTGGTGATGCGCAGGCCGTACGGGCGGGAATCAAACCCCAGAATGCACGGGCCGCACTGATCAGTGTCCGGCACACATTCAGTAACGCCTACAGTCGCTTTTTCAACCCAGACAGCTCCGCCACGCAGCAGGTACTCACGCTTCCGTTGCCCAAGACGGTGTTCCCGTTCTCCAATCTCGGCGAACCCAAGATGACCTCGATCGATGTCTATTTCGCCCTGGCGCAACCCGCTCCCGGCGGCACCACGGTGGCATGCACATTCGGCCCTGTTGCAGGCGCGGCCAGCAATTCACAGCTGACCATCGTCCCGGGAAATACAGGCGCAGGCGGCCCTATTCCTGCCTTGGGTATGAATGCCCCAATCGGCCCGCCCATCGCACCGCAGCCATTTGCACTGACCGTGCGCAGCGCTGACGTACCGCCGGCTCTTGCCGTCACGCGAAACACGCAGACGCTCCTGGATCCCGCCAAGATCGAGGATATTCTGCTCATCGTCGGCTATTCCATCAGCTGACAATGCTTTCTTCGACGGACATCTCGCGAATCGTGTCCCGGATCGTTGAGGGGTACCGACCGCTCGTTGTTGGCACGTTTGGTTCCTATGCGATCGGACGTCCCCACGAGGGAAGCGATCTCGACCTGTTCATCATAAAACAGACCGCGCACGGCACACTGGAACGCAGGTTGGTCGTTCGCCGTCTGCTCGTGGATTTCCTCCATCCGCTGGACATCCACGTATTCACCCCAGCCGAGTTCGAAGAGTCAGCGGGCGAGGCGCACTCCTTCGTTCGCACCATCGTCGAGCAGGCCTGCATCTACCACTGGGCGAGTGAAAGCGCGGGCGTTGTCCCGTCGCTGGAGCGAATTCAGTGCATTAATGGAACAAGGTCTAGATGACGTGGGGGCTTGTGCGTAGAGAGTGTCCTTGCCCATGCCGCCTGCGACTCGGAGAGTTGCACGAAGGTTTCTATCTCCGATCTCATTGAACCCACCGTCGTTTTATACGGTGCTGGAATGATCGAGACCTGCCGGGCTCTCAGGGTTCGGCCCGTTCCGGTGCCCCTCTCATCGTCTGACACTTGCCGCGAGGGCGCGAGCTGAGGGAGGTGAATTGGCGAACGGCGCTAATACCGTAGAGCTTAAGCATGCGGTTGACGCCGTCCCATTGCTGGTCAGATGCGAAGGAAGGGGTCATTGACGATACTGCGTCTCTCACGGCCTCGCTCGAAGGGATCCGTTCTGGCTGCATATCGGCGCGATAGCCAGTAGATTGCGTGCATGGGGCGCTTTCAGATCGTAATCCTTGGAAAGCGTCCGAGCGGAGCGGGACCGGGCGTCGGGCGCATGACCCTCGGACGCTTTGCCACCGCGGTACTCGTGATACTGCTCGCGGTTCTGACCGCCGTGGTCCTCGTCGTCGCGCTGGTGCTCGGCTACCTCCTCGTCGGTCTGATTGTGGCGGCGTTGATTCTTGCCGTAATCGGGGCACTGGTGCGCGGCGCGTTCCGCTGGCTGCGGCACTGAGGAGTCAAGCGGTCGGCGCCACCTCAGGAGCGCTGCGGAACAGCGACGATCCGGTCAAAGGCGAGTCCGCTCTGGCCCTCGCCGCGGCCGGTCTGCTTGCGCACGCGCAACCAAGTATAGACGGCGCCGCCCGTCCAGCGCGCCCGCTGGAAGGACTGCGTGGCACGGGTCCCGGCGCGCGGCACCTCCTCCTCGTACAGGAAGTACGGCTGGGCGGGATCTTGGTCGAGGCCCTCGCGCAGGAGGACGGTCTTCGGCTGCACCTTGATCGGCGGATCTGGATCACCTGCGATGATGCGCGGGAGTGCCGCACGCTGGAGTTGGATCCGGCGGTTGCTCCCGGGCACGTGGACGGGGATGAAGGGGATCCAGTTCTCGGGCACCGTGGTCATTACTCGGTAGCGGATGGTCGCCGCGGCGGGCGGCGGCGGGGGCGCCGCAGCGAGGAGTCCCTCGTAGAAGGCGCGCGTCTCGCGGGCCGACTCGAGCCCGGGCTTCGTATCGCCGGTCAGGAGCGGGACAACGGATTCGATGCCCCACACCATGTTGGCAGCCTCGTCTCGCACCAGAAGGATTTCCTCGGTAAGCGCGCTCTCCTGGATCTTGGGTAGGGTCGGCAGCAGCAGCAGGCTCGTGTCCGCCGACGCGTCCGGCTCCCCGCCCTCCACGTTGACCGTGAACAGGCTCCAGCGTTGCCACGCGGCGTCCGGGCCACGATCGGCGGCGTCGATCCAGAAGCGCTCGCCGAACACGTTGGTCACGACGCAACCACGAATGGTCGCAATGGCGCCGTTCGGGAGCGTGAACGGGATGACGAACCAGTCGTTGGAGTAGACCAGGGCGAACTCCATGAAGAGGAGTTTGGCGAGGTCGGTGGTAGCGGCATCGATGTCACCGAAATTGGTCTTCTGGTCCTCGAAGGCCCACCAGCGCGTGTTCGGCATGCCGGCAAACGAGACGGGCACCGGAATCGTGGTATGCGGCGTGGCCGGCGGCAGGCCGGTCACGTCGGATCCTGGCACCGGATCGAGAGCGGGCGCGGCGGCCGCGACGTCGACGCTGTACCAGTCGAGCCGCCCCGAGTAGTACTCATCCGCCGCGTACACCTTCTCGCCCGCCGGCACCGGCGCGGACGCGGCGAACTGATACTCCATGCGCTCCGGGATCCAGGCATCCTCGGACCTCGCAGGCGGTTGCAGGAGGAGCCGCCGGAACCAGGCCAGCCAGCGCCCCGCCGCGGTGTCGATCGGTCCCTTGTCGGCGTTTGCGACGGCGATCCCGTCGTAGGCGTGCCTCCCGGGCGCGCCGGTCAGATACACGTAGAGTGCGCCCCCATCCATCGCGTGGCCCGAAACCGCCGCCAGCGTCTGCCACACCTCGGCATGCGCGACGCGCTCCGCGTCGGCCTTCTTGGTGGGATCAGGCGCCGGGATCGAGTAGCCGTCGATAAACTCCTGGCGATAGCCGATCGGCTGGATGAAGGCCAGCCAGCGGCCTCCCATGAGGAGCCGCAGGTCGAGCGTGAGCGGAACGCGGCGCTGCTCGACGGTGGCTTCCAGCGGGACGCCGTAGTCGAAGGGGCCGGCGGCCGCCCCGTCCGGGCGGTACTTGGTGAGGCGCGTGGTGTCGATCTGGAGCTTGGCGAACACGGGGGAGCCCGCGTCGGCGCCGCGGAACTCGCCCATCTGCCACTGCTTGCTCAGCATCCAGAGCGCATCGCGCACCTCCGCCCGCAGCGCGCGCTCGAAGCTCACGGTGCGCGGCCGACCCTCCAGGCGGTTGAAGGTGGTGACGGTCGGGAAGAGACGCTGCTCGACGGCTTGCTTGAGATTCGCAACGGCGATCGTGCTAGGCATGGGCAGACACCTGCATCTTCCGGAACACGCCGTTCGCGGCGGCGAGCGCTGTGCTGATCGTGATCCCGTAGAGCGTGACGGCCATGACGGTCGCCGGCAGGAAGCGCGCCCCGGCCAGGGCGTCGATCTGCCCAGGCTCGACCGCCCGCATGTGCGCCAGGTCGAGCGTCTCTTGGAGCGCGCCCACCAGATCCGCCCACTGCCAGCTCCCATCCGCCTTCGCGGGCGTCACGAGCAGCATTGATTGCGGAGGCTCGCTGTCGGGGCGATCGAAGTTGAAGGTGATCCCGGTATCGCGATCGGGCGCGGGGATGACTTCGGTCCATTCATCGAGCAGCAGCCCGCACTGCTTTGCGGCCGGATCGAAGGGTGTCGCGTAGTGCGCGCTGTAGAGCAGCCGATCGCTGTCGAGAACATAGTCGGACGGGTACGGGAGCGCGACCCAGGAGCCCGTGGCCTCGAAGGGGAACTGCACCGGGACAAGCTCCCTCTCGGGGCGTCCGAGGGCGCCCATGAGAAGCACGGCCTGCTCCCACTGACGCATGTTCCCGCGCACGCGCGCCACGCCGTCGAGCCATTCGTTGATTGGAAAATCCACGCCCGCGACACCTGTGAGGTAAGCGGTCAGTCCCCCGGCGGTTGAGTACGCATACGCGTTGGCCCACTCGGCCGCCTGGGCGGAGGCGAGCCCAAACTCAGGCAGCAGCCGGAAGTCAGCACCGAAGAGCGCCACCGCTGCCGCGGTGAGGGCATTCACGCGCGCGATACCCGAAGCCGCGGCGTCGTACTCCGCGAGGCGGGCCGCCACCGTGGTGCTGCGCCGGACGATCTCCTTCGACAGCGCCTCGAGCTTCCGGGCCAGGTCCTCGGTCTCGACGATCGCGGAATCCTCGACCGGCTTGAGATCGAGGGGCTGCGGATCGAGGTCCGCCGTGGCGATCGCCGCGACCGCGGCCAGGGTACCGGCGACGGTACCGGCGGGCGCATCGAGGATCAGCTGGAACTGGTCGCGGCGAGCGACGAAGGTGGCGCGCCTGGCATCGAGGGCGGCGCGCATCGTCGCAGGTGCGGGCGGCACCGGGGCGATGACCGTGCTGATGAGCACTTCGGCCTCGCGCAAGGCCGTGAAGCGCGGGATGTCGCCCGTCGCCACTGGAAGCGCATCGTACGCCGCGAGACGCGCATCGAAGTCGGTCAGCGATCCGTTCCAGCGTTTGACGAGCGCCCGCACCCGCGCCATGAGATCCGAGAACGCGCGCTGCTTCCAGGCGTAAGCGGCGCCCCAGCCCGCGAGGGGGACGCCGAGGAGCGCCGCGCGGTGAAGGAGCTCGACCGCGTTCTTGACCCGATCGTCCACGCCCGCGATCAGCGCGGCGCGGTTCGCGGTCTCGTCGCTCAGCAGGAGCTCGAGCGCGGCCAAATACGCGGCCACGTCACCGCGGAGCGCATCGAGGAGCGCCGCGGGCACACCGATGCGCGCCCGGTCGATGGCCACGTCGGCATCCGCCTCGGGCGATGCCTCCCCGTGCAGCAGCGCGTCCGTCGCGCGCAGCGGCCGGGCGGCGCCGATCAGCGTGCGCAGCCGTCGCACGAGCGCTCCGAGCTCAAAGACGCTGCGCTTGCCGGCGGGTGCGGCCAGGTACTCGATCTCCAGCACGGCGTCGGGACGCGGGGAGTCGGTGGCGATCACGTAGCGCAACACGCGGTCGTCGAGTTCCTCCATGGCCTGGACGTCGTCGATCTTGACGAGCCTCAGCAGATCCAGAGGGCGCAGCGCGAGATCGGAGAGTCGCACGACGCGCTCGCGCCGATTACCCGTGGCCGGATCGGTCCAGCCCACCGTGCAGGCGACGTCAGCGGCGGCGGGCAAAACGCCCTCGAGCCACGCGTCGAGCGCCGGCTCGGCGAGCGCGCGCGGCGTCGCCCCGGCGGGTGCTGCGAGGCCCGTCTGCAGATGCAGCGCCACGCGCTCGGTGAGCGTGATGCCGCGCGGGGGCGTCTGCACGACCTCGGGCTCGGGCGGGAAATTGCCAGAGGAGTACGCATCGAGCGTTGCTCCGATGCGGTCGAAGTTGCCCTGCACGGCCTGATGCACGCCCTCGGCCAGCGCGAGGTCGGCAATCGCGTCGTAGGCGTCGAGGAGTCGCTGCACCTCGGCGTTGATGGCGCCGGCCTCGACGGGTCCGGCGAAGGGCAGCTGCGCGTCGAGACCGAAGGGGTAAGTCGCCTGGCGCGTCGCGCGGACGTGCTCGAGGAGCTTCAGGGCGTCCATCACGTTGCGCGCTTCAACGGCCTCGATCGGGATGGTGGGATCCGTCTTCGTGGCGGCGAGCGCCTCCGCCACGAGCGGAAACGCCTTGCGCAGCGGATAGATGAACCGGTCGACCTCGATCGATCCGTGGTCGTCGTGCAGGCCGCGCTCGAAGCGGTAGCCGAGGAGCGCCCCGAGCGACTGGCCGTTGCGTACGCCTTCGAGCAGCGAGAGCGCAAGACGCACCCGGTCCGATGAGAGGTTCACGGACATCGTGTCCGGGTTCTGCTGCGTGGCGTTCGCGAGGTACCCGGCGCGCAGCACGGCTGCCGTGCGCGCGTGGACCAGCGAGGGCGCATGAACATAGCCCCCGTTCTTCGGGTCCTGCAGGATCGGCGCCGCTCCCGGAAAGAGCGCGGCCACGGCCGGCGGAATCTGCGCCGGCACGAGTGCGGCTTCGCGCGGCCGCAGGTCCTCGAGCCAGCCGTAGGCGCCGAGGTAAGTCCCCGGACGCCCCCGCTTGGCATCCCCTGCGGCGGGCTGGCCACCATCGACCCCCCCGCCTCCCGCGCCGCGGATCTGCTCGAGCTGGTACGCCACGAGACCGAGCAGCCAGGCGTCATAGCGGTAGCTGCAGCAGTCGATGTGCTCGGCAAAGAGTCGTTCGAGCGCGGCGGTGGGCAGATCCTCGAGGCGCGTCAGCGCATCGATCTGATCATTGAGCTCGCGCGTATCGAGGAGAAGAGCGAGGTTCTGCGTAATGTACTGAGCGATGAGGAGACTCGGAGAACCGGTGATCGAGGGCTCCGTCCTGTAGAGCGCGGCGAAGCGGCTCTCGCTCTTGAGCGCACTCGCTCCCCCGGCGCCGCCGGTACCGGTGGCGATGTGCACGAAGGCCGGCTCGGGCTTCAGCGCGAGGAGACCCGCGCTGTCCAGGACGCCGGCGCTGCGGTGCAGGCGGTAGCTGCTGTCGTAGTAGCCGAGCAGCAGTGCGTGGCGCAGATAGAGGTAGAGCAGCGCCTCGGGCGAGCGGTTGTCGATGAAGCCCTGCTCCTGGTTCAGCGCGTCGAGCGAGGTGCTGGCCGCCAGAATCAGCCATTGCAAATAGTTTTTCCCGTCGGTGGTGTACACCCGCACCGGGTCGGTCTCCGAGAGCGGGCGATCGTCCACCACCGGGCCGACGGACTGGGCTTCCCGGAAAAAGTACTGCTTGAGGAGATCGGGCTTCTGCCCCGTGTAGCCCAGGCGCTGCAGGAGCGCGACCGCGGGCGCATCGAGCCCCATCGACAGCACGCTCTCCCAGAAGGCGGGACCGAAGCCACCGAGGTTGGCGATGTTGTAGATCTGATCGATGGTCTCGGCATAGCGCGCGTAGTACTCCACCGACGTTGGGTGCAGCCCGACGATGCCGAGCAGCGTCTTTTGGGCGTCACCGCCCTGACCCACGCGCGGCACCTGCGTGGCCAGCGTCGTCCAGTCGGTGCCGATGACGCGCAGCAGCTCGAGGAGCTGCGCGAGGTACCCTCGAGGGATCGGAAGCAGACGATCGCCGCGCTTGGCGTCGAGCCAGGCGATGCGAGAGAACGCGGTCGTCGGCAGGATGCCGTAGGGCTGGCCGCCGATGCGAAGCGTCGGCACGGCGCCGCGGCCGCGGACGTAGCCGGTAAAAAACGCGCGCGTCTGCTCGACGGCATCGTCGGAGAAGATCGGGGTCAGCAGCTTATCCATCCAGTAGCCGAGCGTCGCGGGCCAGAGCGCCCGCTGCATTGCCCGCGCTTCGAGCTGGTCGCGGCCATCCGCGCCGTGCACGCGGGCGAAAAGGGCCGCATCCACACCGATGGACTCCGCGATCACCTGCCCGTCGCGCTTCTTGAGCGGATCGGGATCCGGAGTGAAGAGCGGCAGGTGCGCGCGATCATCGAAGCTCACATCCGGATCGTCGAAGCGCGTGTATCCAGTGCCCTTGCCGGTCGTGTTATGAGTGGGCGTCCCCTGGGGCACGAGCGCGAGACCGCTGCGTCCGTCGCGGTGGTGCGCGAGGAGTTCCGCGAGTGCGGCGGCACCCGCCTCCGCCGTGACGCCGAGCTCGAGACCGAGAACGAGCAAGCGATCGAAGCCCGCCTCAACGTCGGCGGGCGAGAGGTCGACTCGAATGCCCATGCCGGCCGCGACCGCCCGGTCGAAGTCCGTGAGCCAGAGCAGCTCGTCGGGCACGAAGAGGTCGGGCCCATCCGGTGCGGGATCGGGGCGTATGGTCTCGGAGGGATCGGCGGAGGGATCGGGACCGACATACAGGGGCAGCGTCACGGGGGCGCCCATCGTCGAGAACACCTGCTCGCCGGCGCGGTACCCGAGCGCCACGAATCGATCGGCGAGACGATTGACGCGGGGCGCGAGCGTCCAGGGCGCCTCCTTGATCGGAGGATCGGGCGGGAAGATGACGAAGGCCGCGGAAACCGCGACGTCCGAGCGCTTCAGGGGCGGCAGGGGCTTGTCCGTCAAATTGTAGGGCGCGTAGCCCTGCACGAGCGCCGCCGCGCGGTTGACGCCGACTGCGCCCTCGAGGGCGGCCCGCGCGGCGCTCACGCCCGCGCCGTCGTCGCCCGCCCGCCACACCGCCGGCCAATACGTGCCGATCGCGCCGGCCTCAGCCGCACCCAGAGGCGCCTGAGTGGGGATGACGAGGAGGATATCCGTGGGCTTCACCTTGGTCGGCGAGGCGGGCGGCATGATGGGTTGGTAATGGTCGAGGAGGTACGCCGCGCGCCCGCTTCCGTGCGCCGTCACGAGTCTGCGCCAGGCGGCGCGCTCGTCGTCCTCGATACCGCCCGCCCGCCACATTCCCTGCCAGTACGCTTTCGCGTTCGCGAGTTCCACGGTCGACAGGTCGGGCTCGAAAGTATCAATGGAGCAGTCATCCGGAAAAATGCGAATGAGAAGCTGCGGACCTGCCGCCGCGGCGGCGCCGACGGCGGGCGGGCTGCGCGCGGCCCCGGCGATGGCGGCCTCGGGAACGGGTCCACCCCCACCCGACGCGACGTTGACGAAGCGCGTTTCCAGGCGCACCGGCATGAGGAGGAAGGGCGAGTCGTCGCTCAGACGTCCGACGTCGAGGCGCGGATCCGTAAAGGGGGCGAACCCGCGGAGCGCTGCCGCGGCGGCATCGCTCGCCCGGGCGTAGGCGGCCTTGCGGGCCTGCACTTGGGCGGTCGCTGCAGCGATCTGCGCGTCGAGGTCCGCGAGGGCCGCCGCGCCCTGGCGGGTCTGAGTGTCGGTGCGTCGGGTGAGGCTGGCGCGCTCGGCCTCCAGTGCCCGCTGGCGGGCTACCGCTGCCCTAGTCTCGCGCTGCGCGGCCTCCTGCGCCGCGCGCGCATCGGCGAGCTGCCGACGACCCGGGTCGAAGTCCGTCATGGTGATGTCCCCGCGCCGAGCATCTCACTCCCATGAATCGCCACCATGACGGGCGCGCGGTAGAGGATGTAGGCCCACCGGGCGGCGCTCGGAGAGGCGGCGTTGGCCTTCGTGTCGTCGTCGAACTGCGGCTGCTTCTTCTCCGGGTCGGCGAGCGGCGGAGCCGTCAGCGGCGCGGGCGTCAGGGCGCCGGCGTTGAGGAATGCGCCGCCCCCCGCATCGTCCCAGGTCACTTCCTCCAGGATCTCGGGATTCCCGGCGTCGCGCGTCAGCTCCAGACCGAAGCGCGGCTCGCCTGGGCGCTCCTTGATGACGAAGAACCAGCCCGCGTCGTCGTTGCGGTTCGTGCCGTCGCCCCCCTTGACTTCGGGAATCGTCAGATCGAAGCCGAAGAAGTAGATGTCGGGATCGACCTTGGCCTCAAACATCGGCGTGCGCACGATGGTGCGCGGCGGCTTGTCCTCGAGGTCGGGGGGGATGTCCACCAGCCCCCGCGGCACGGTCAGATCGATCGAGCCGTCGGGATTGAACTGCTCCCATTTGGCGCGCTGCGCGTAGATCACCGCCGTCGGGTACCTCTTGAGGAGCTCGCCGCGGATCACGAGCACCGCGTCGGCGGCCGCGCCCGAGCGGTTGTTGTGCGTGCCGAGCGTCGACTCGGGTGCCCAGCGGTGCAGCTCCGGGATGTCGTAGAGCTTCTCCTTGAGCGCCTGGTCGGTCAATTGATCGGGGTTGAAGGAGCTGCGCGGGTCCCAGAACTGGCGGAAATAGCTGCCGCGCTGATCGGTGGGAAACTCCCGCCAGAGGAGCTTGCGGGCGAACTCGTGGTTCAGCCCCACCATGTAGGCTTCGATGAAGCGCTGGTTCGTCTCGATCAACGTGATGCTGTTAGGCTTGATCAGGTGGATGTTCGGCAGGAACTTCTCGCCCGTGCCGCCCTTCAGGGGTTGGTACATCGGCAGGTCGATCTTCGGATACGCCATGACCTCGCCGAACCGGTCCCCGAGCTGCGCGCGAATCCAGGATGGGATGGAGATGACCGAAAGCCCGCGCCGCGGGATCGTGGTCGCCGGGTTGATGGCGGTCATCGTGGTCGCGACCGCTGCGGCGATGTCGAAGCCGGTCGGCGCGACGACGGCTCCCACCGCCTTGCTGACATCGATCAGTGTGAAGCTGTCTCGCAGTGCCGTCTTGAAGCGCGCCGCCGTGGGACTGTCGCTGCCGCTCGTGTGCGCCTGGACGCCGGAGCCCGGCGCCGACAGCGTGAAATCCGGACTCTTGGGCAGCAGGTCGACCGTGGCGGGTTTCTGCCCGGCCTCGCTGATCGCGAGTGCGGGCGCGTCCGCAGTCCGCCAGCGGCTGAGCAGGCGGTAGAGATAGACGCCCGCCGCCACTGCGGCGATCGCAAGCACGATCCCGAAGGAACCGAGGAAAAAGAAAAGCAACGCGACGAGCAGCGACACGATGAGGATCGTGATCGGCAGGGTGGGGAAGCGCCGCAGCCAGTCCCGGACCAGGGGCGGAATCCCCACGGGTTCGGCCGCCGGAGAGACCCGATCGACGGTGGGTGTGCCGGCGGGCGGCTGCTTGGGCGGCGCTGCGCTCACCTCGCGACTCGCAACGCGCCTCAGCAGCGTCGCGGGCGTGAGCGCGGCGGTGAACGGAAGCGCACGCATGAGGCGTGCGCCGGGTCGCACGACGCGCCGCATGGCGGTCGAGGTGTAGGCCGGCGTCACGAGGCTCGTCGACCGTGCCTGCGCCAGGGTCACCCCATTCAGCAGGATTCGGGACGAGAGCGGCGCAGTCAGCGCGAGGGTGTGCTCCTCATTCGCCGCGGCGAGCGGTGTCAGGTGCCGGTCGTACCAGCGCAGCGAGACCTCGCGCGCGAGCAGCAGCCGTCGGATGCGCGTGTTCGCCGCGAGCACGTCCCCGATCTGCTCCCAGGCGGCGTTCATGTAGTCTTCGGCATTCTCCTCCACCACGTCGCTGCCGAAACCGGCTGGGACGCGCCAGCGTGGGTCGAGGTTGAGCGCGTGCACCCAGTTCGTCCGATTGGGCGCGGGGGTGCCGTCGCGCTGCGTGAGGAGCCGCTGGGTGAGCGCATGCCACCTGCCGTACAGGGGAGCTGTGATCAGCGGGTCGGCATCATTCTGCACGGCTGGGCCCAGGCCCGAGGTGGCGTTGGCGTTCGCCGCGGTCTGCGCCGCGTACTCGTCCGGGAGGTTGATGAACGCGGCGAGTGCCTTCTCGAATGGGTGCGGGTAGGGCTGGTCCCATTTGTCGTACTTGTTGCGCTCCTTCTTGTCATCATCCGTCAGGTCGTCGGCGGGCACCTGCAGCGCCCCACCGAGTCGCAGCACGCCCTGGAGCTCGGGGTTCGTGATCCCGGGCAGGTTCGCGCCGGGGTTGAGCACGTCCATCTCCCGCGTGCCGACACGCTTGTCCACCGGCTGCGGCGAGAGCAGGCGCACCAGGTACTCGAAGTCGCCGTGCGTCCCGGTCCTGAAGTACCAGCGGTAGTAGATCGGGAAGTTATTGGGCTCGAGCTGCTGCCCATACGCGGCCCACGCGGAGGCGGTGGCGTTCGGGGCCTTCGTGGGATCGAGTCCTAGCCCCGCGAGCCGCCCGGTCTCGAACACCGGCACGACGAAGGCATGGTACGCGGTGTCGTCCTTCAGCCGGCGCGGGCATATCAGGCGCGAGTACGCGAGGTCCGGGTTCGCGTCGAGGATCGACTGCACGCGGGGCAGGACCGCGCTCATGTCGGGGGAGACGATCTCGCCGTCGGAACCGGCCAGGCTCTGGTTGAAGTGAACGTGCGACCACGCCCAGAGGTCCCCCGCGGGTGGAAATACCGTGAGATCGTCCACGGTGATGTAGGGGAGCGGGCGGCTGGCCGGGTTCCTCCCCTCCTTGAACTCCCCCTCTGCCAGGACGACGAGTGCGATCCAGGGCCGGAGCTTCAGCCCGTCGGGGCGTGCCGGGGTGTAGCGCCAGGGGAAATCCTCGTCGTAGAAATCGATGGCGGCGAGGTAGTTGGCCTCGAAGTTCGAGATGAGCGGATGGGGCTCCGTGCGCACGACCGCCCGCGGATCGATTCCGACGATGTCGCCCGGCCCAAAAAGGGCTATGTCCTGGGCCACCGTCTGCGCCAGCGGCGCTCCGCCGGCCACGGGCTCTCCGGAGAGCGTCAGTGAGACCTGGATCGAGGCCCGCGTCTTCACCGCCGGATCGCCGTCGGCGGACGTGATGATGTTGGCCACGCCCGAGCGCAGCCAGGGCAGGAACGAATAGGTCGCGACCGGCTTCACGCCCACCTCCCATCGCGCGGCCTGGCGGCCGCCGAGATCGAGCGCTTCACCCCGCGCGCCTCAGCTCTCATGCGGCCACCTCGAACTGAGGCAGCACGTGTAGCGTGCCGGCGAGCGACGGATCGCTGGATACTGTGCGCGCGATGAAGTCCGTGGCGGCCATCTGGCTCGTGAAGCTCTCCGTCGCGCCCGCGTAGGCGCGGTTGTCGGACTGACTGGCGACGACAAAGCTCTCCGGCGCGACCTTGACCGCGTCCGCGAAGGGGTGCGTCAGCGCCTGGCCGTATGCGGAGAACGCATTGCGCGTCACGCTCGACCCGCGCAGGAAGTGCATGAAGAGCGAATTGACCAGGAGGTAGAAGCGCTGTCGCGCGCGGCGCAGCTTCGTGTCGATGATCGTCAGGTCATAGCGCACGACGCGCGTGAGCGCGGTCCCGGAGGCGAGCGCCGAGCCGCCCACGGTGAGCTCGATGCCGCCGTGCTGTGGTACGTACGCGGCCTCCGAGAGCCTCGTGGCATCGTCGCCGTCCTTGAACTGCGCGGGGGCGAACTGCTCGTCCACGTCCCGCAGCTTGCTGAGGGGACCGGGCGAGGCGGTGAGCGTGAAGCGGCGCGCGTCGCTCGGCTTCTGGCTGCCGACCTTGTCGAGCGAGAGATCGAGCGGGATCGCGCGCTGGCTCACGTGCAGCGTCCCAACGGGGTGCAGAACGAAGGCCGCCTCGCTCGGGTCGAGCTGCCGTAGTGAGACGAGCAGGTTGTTGCGGCTGGGGAGCAGCGCACGCCAGTTGCTCTGCTTGCCAAGCTCGCCCACCAGAATCGGCATGACGGGCACGGGCGGGAGCGAGGTGTCGCGGCTATCGCCCCAGGTGAAGTCGATCCCGATGTCGATCGAGAAGAAGAAGAATGAGAGGGAGGCCGTGCCGTGCGCGTGCCAGGGGGCGGGCCCCTCGAGGGTCAGGTCGATCCCGACCCCATAGACACCGATGCCAAACACCTTGACGGAGAAGGAAGTGGAGATCTCGACCGAGAAATGGAACGGCGAGAACTGGATCAGCGCGTCGAACCCGGAGTGGCCTTCTAGGCTGCACGCGGAGAAGCCGAAGAAGTACTCCGAGTGCGAGCCGAACTGAACGGTGTTCGTCGTGACCGCGAAGTAGCCGTCGCAGCGGATGCGCGCGTACGACTCGTTGATGATGTCGAGCTCGATGCGCCGCGGCGCGGGGAACGGAAGCGGGGGCGGATTGAACTTCGGATGGAAGCCGCCGACGGAAAGGACGAAGTTGGCATCTGCCCCGAATCCGAACAGCACCCCCATCTCCCCTTCGATGGTGATGAAGAGGACGCGGGAATCAAAAAGCGCGGCGAAGAAGTAGAGACGCGACTTGTCGAACTCGATCACGCCCGTGAAGTTCACCTGCAGGACGATGAGCGCGATCTCGTCCGCCGGCAGTGCGATCTTGAGCACCCCGAGCAGCGCTGCATTCCCCGGAATCTCGATCATGATCCCGAGTGAGAGACTGACGAGCGTCGGCTCGCCCCAGCCGAGCTTCGCCATGGGTCCGATGAGGAACGTGCCCGGCTGCGGCGGAAAAATGCGCCGCAGGTCACTCAGGATGCGCTGCGCGTTCGCGACGACGTCGTGCGGAAACATGATGCTCTCGATCGCATCCGTGCGCACGCCATCGAGTAGCGGCTGCAACAGCATGGTGCGATTGAGGCCGAGCAACCCGCCCACGGCGAGCAGCGTGAACCCGAAGCCGAGCTGGATCCCGGGCCCGAAGTCCGCGGTGATGATGACCAGCAGCGAGAAGCCGCTCGAACCGTCGGGGAGCTTCGTGTTGATCAGCCCGATGGCGTGCAGCGCCAGGAAATCGGCGAAGACCAGCTCGATCGCGCCGGCGTACTCGCCGCGATCCGCATCGATGTAGAGGAAGCCGCCGCCCTTGACGACTCCCGTATCGAGCGAAAGTCCGACCCCGTTCGGCGGCTTGAAGGCGAGGTCGAGCTGCGCGGGACCCACGTTGCCGCCCCCGGGCGGGAACGTGGCGGTGGCGGTGAGCCCGACGCGGTCGATGACGGCGGCGAGCGGACCGAGCGAACCCTTGGCGCCGACAGATGTCTCGAGCGAGAGCGCGCCCCCGGCTGCCGCGAAGCGCAGGAACAGGTACTCGAGCGAGACCGGCCCGATGTCTACGTGCAACGGAATGCTGAGCTCGAGCCCCGCCTGCCCCTGGACGTAGATCCCGAGCGTCCGCGACCAGCCGAGGCCGAAATCGAAGTCCGTCGTCACGTTGCCGGGAAGCAGCGTGCTCAGGAATCCGTCGGCTCCTTTGAGCGAAATGATCAGCTTGCCCGTCTTGAGCCCGGCCTCCACCTGCGGGTCGAGCTCTCCCGCCTTGGTACGCGAGAGCCCGGTCGTCAGGTACATCTCCCGGGCCTCGACGCGCGACCCGCCCGGGAAGGCGAGTATCGTGAAGGGGGCTTCCCCGTCCAGCTTCCGGTACGACAGCGTGGCGATCAGTTGGCCGTCCGTGACGGGCGTGCGCGGTCCATCGTAGCCAGCCGTGAGCTGCGGCGTCTGCCCCGGTCGCCACGCGAGAGCGATACCGGCCGAGGCATCGAGCGTCGCGCTCAACGTGACCGAGAGGTTGGGCCGCAGGGCGTACGTCAGCTTATCGAGCGACCCGGAAGCATTGAGCGCGATCGCGAGGCCCTGCAGCTCTCCCGGGTTCGCCTTGGGAATCGTCGTGATCCCGGCGGAGAGCTTCGCCACGCCCGTATCGAACAGGATCAACTCGATGATGCGGTCGGAGGAAGCAGCCGCGTTGGGCACGCCCGGCGCCACCGCCGCCAGGAGCCCGGGCGAGGGATAGTCGATGAGCGCCGGGTGGCCCAACGCCATGGACAAGGAGTAGAGCGCGTCCTGCAGCGGCTGCACGTTGAGGCTGGGCGTACCCCAGCCGTACACGGTCTGAAAGTGCTGGACGGGGTCGGACATGAGCGACCCGATCCGGTCCCAGCGCATCCGGCGGAGCGTCACCTGCGGCTGGAACGTCGCGGGGTTCGCTGTCAGGTCGGTGACCTCGAGAAGCCCGAGCAAGCGAAGGACACGAGCCGTACCCGGAAGGCGGCGAAGCAACTCCCCCGCCACGAGCACATCGATCAACCGCGAGGCGAACTGATCCTTGAAGTCGGTCGCGGCCTCGAAGGCGGGCGGCAGCTGAGCGCCGAGCGCGGCCGGCAGGTCAGCGAAGGCCTGCACCAGCCTGATGAGCGCCGCGACGCATTGCCCCGCAGCGGTCGCCACATCCGCCTCGCTCGCGCCGGTATCCACCGCGGCCTGCAGCTGATCGACGTCGTGCACCAGCGTCGTCACCGCGTCCTTGAGGCCGAGCAGCGCGGGAGGGACGGGGTCGGGCAGCGCCCAGCCAAGCTGCGCGACAAGCGCCTTGACTCCCGGCCCTGGTGCGCCTGATTCGAGCGGCTGCAGGAGCTGGCGCAGGATCGCGCCGGTCGCGGATGCGGCCTTCTCGATGGTGCCGAACACGTCGCTCACCGGCGTGCACCGCGGCGCGGCGTGATCTGGCGCGGGGCGGGACTCATGGCTTCAGCTTCGGCCGGAAGACCGGGATCTTGGTCGCAGGTCCGTCGGAGTAGAAGCCTGGCACCATGGATCCATCGGGCACGAGATCGTCAAGAAAGACCGTGCCGCCCGGATTCGGTGCGGCGAGGTAGGTCGCCCAGCCGCCGCTGAGGTGCGGGACCGAGAGCGGCAGGTAGATCGACTCCTGGAAGTCCGGATCGTGGTCACCCGGCCCGAGTGGGGGCGCCTGCATTCCCGGGACGAAGCGAATCGACTTGGGCACATGCGCCAGCGCCAGGTTCATGGTTATCGGTGGGTCGCCCGCATCTTGCAGCTGCGCAAGCCTGATTCTGAACCACCAAGCCCCGTCCACTTGCAGGGCCGGCAGCGGCGCGGAGCTTGAGCGCTTGAAGGTCTCATTGAACGGGGCCCAGCGCACGATATGGAAGGGTATGTTCATCCGCTTCATGTGGAGGCTGTCGCCCAACCCCAGCGACACCCCCTCTTCCACCTTCCGCCTGAACGCCACGAACGCGCTCTTGATCTCCGAGGCCAACTCATCGAGGAAGTGCGCCTCCGCGAACTCAGATTCTCCGTGGCCGGCGAGCATCAGCGTGTATCCATCAGGCATCACGCGCGTGACTATCGAGTTTTCCAGCCCGAACGCGCTCCCCAGCATGTTGCGCACGAAGGCGCTGTTCCACAGAATGAGGTGATCGCCGATCTGCAGCTCATCCTTCTCGAGGGCCGCGCCGTCAAACCAGTTCGCCCCATTTGCCATCAGCCACGCCGGGTCCGGAGGCACGGTGCGCGGGATGATCGGCCGCAGTGTCACTCCGCCCGCGGCCGCGGCGTCGAAGTCTGTGTCCGAGTTGGTGCGACGCTTGCGCGCGAACCGCAGCGCCTCCACGTGCAGAAACGCGAGCATCATGTCGCAATACATCCAGCTGCGCTGCCAGAAATCCTCGAAGTCCGCGTTCATGGTCGGCGAGGCCGGGATGACATGCTCGAGGGCCGCCGACAGCGGGCCGGCCCCCGTGTACGTGAGCACGTAGGGACTGTCGCTCACGGTCCAGTCGCGTGCAGCCGCGTCGCGCCAGCGCGTCCAGTGTGGCGCGAAGTACACCCGGCTTTCCGCTTTCTCCTCCCGCCACGTGGGCGCGAGCCCCGGGATAGTGAGCCCCACTGCACCGAGCGCGTTGGCGAAGATGGGTGTGCGACTCGCGTCGAACTCGTCCACCCAGGGATACTCGAACATCGCGGTGCGCTGCTGGTCCTTCCAATCCGACGCCGCAGCGCCGATTTTCCACCCACCCGGCCCAGTCCCGTCGTGCAACATCATGATCTCTACGGCTCTCAGCCGCCGATCCACGAATTCCAGCAGAGGTACCTTCTGCAGCGCCGGTGCGAGGGTCGAGTCTCCCCCGCCCCACACGCCGTCCTGCACAGCACCCGCGCGCCACACAATCTGCGCCACGCGCTGCTTGCGATCGGAGTGAAAGCGCGCAGCGTTGGTGGATACGACGCTCGGTCCATCCCCTACCTGGCGCTTTGCCGCGTCGTCGAGGTCCCGGTGTGCGGGCGCCTTTGTGTCCGGATCGAGCGCCGCCGCCGTGGTATCGATGAACGCCCCCAGCGCGTCCATCTCCGCTCCTATGCGCGCCGACAGGCTGGGAAACCCGTTCTCGTTTGCCCAGCTCGAGTTCTTGCTGGTCAGGTACTTTACGCGCCGCTCCAGGTAGTGCGAAAAGGAGGTCCCTGCCTTTGTCATGCGGCCCGCAAACGCCGCGCTCGCCGACAGCGCCGCCACGATCTTCGCGATCTGATCGGCCGTTACGCCCCCGCCGCACCCGCCGAGCATGAGCGTCAGCAGCACGAGTCCAGTCAGCGGAACAAGGCGAGCTGGCAATCGATGCGAGGCGGGACGGCGCGCGGAGGCACCGTCGAGGGTTAGCTCGCGTGAGCCGCAGGAGTCTGAGCCAACAACGAAGCGGGGGGGTCTCGCCCCTACCGGCGCGGCGGCGCAAGAGTCCGCCAGCCCAGGGTGCCCCGATTTCCACAGCAACGATACCCGGGCGAACTGCTCGGGTGGAGCACCGTTCCTCAGCGCCTCCAAGCCCGCCCCCTTTCGCCGCTTCTGGCCGCCTCTTACAGGCGTGGACAAACCGACGTGTCGGTCAGGGCATCGTCGGCAATATTTTGAACCTGAGCGGTACGCGAGTCCAGAGAACGAGCGAGCGCCACGAGGCAGGTGACGGCGAAGCAAGAAAGATTTTGTTCCGCCGTGAGATGTTTTCGCGAGTCGCTACAGGAAAGGCCCGCTGAGTTCATTCCCCGGGATGATTGCCACACCGAGCACTTGCGACCGCGCTGAGGGCTCCAGTACCCTTCATGAGTCCTTACCATCCTTACGGGCGAAAGCTGAAAGGTGCCGCAAGGAAATCGTTGTTCGCCGAAACGATGGCGCTGCTAATGCCGGCAGCTCGACGGACCCGCGCGACTCTGGATGATGCGTCAAAGCAGCCCGTCGTCCGCCGGTGTCGACAGCGCGCCGCGGTTCGACGAGGCCCTGCCGGTCTCTTAAGATGAGCGCGAACACGGAAGCCGGCCCGGCCACGTCGCAGGGCGCGCAAACGCCCCAAGGGGCGCAGCCGAGCGTCGACGTCGCGTGCACCGCAGGGCGCGTGAGTCCCGGTGCCGAGGCCGAGCGGCCGTGCATCATGGTGACCGTGTCGCCGTCCGGCGCTGACCTGACCGCCGCGCATGCGCCGCTCAATCACGCGGAGACGATCGCACAGTCGATGATCTGGCCGCTCGTCGTACTGGTGATTGCCGTCCTCTATCGCCGTTCAATCGGCGCCCTGATCACGACGCTGCTGGGCCGCGTCCGCTCCATTTCCGTGGCTGGCGTCACGCTGGAGCTCTCCACCGAAGCGGGGCCTTCGGTGTTCGCCAATAGTGGCGCGGTGGACATTCGTGCGGCCGGAACCGAGCACAGCGTGACCGACAGCACGCTCGCCGGCTTCTATCAGCAGCTGAAGGACCCCGGTGAAGTGGCGTTCGCCGTGGTCGATCTCGGATACGGCCACGCGTGGCTCAGCTCCCGTCTCTACATCCTCTCGGTCATCTTGGCTCGCATGAAGGGGCTGCGTGCGCTGGTGTTCGTTGAACAGCAGAACGATCAGCCCTCGCGCTTCGTCGGCGTGTGCCCGGCGGACGCAATCCGCTGGCGTCTGGCTCGATCTTTTCCGCGGTACGAAGCCGCCCTCGCGGCCGGTGAAACCCGTGTCTGGTACGGAACGAATCCTCCCGTCAGCAACGTCTTCACCGGCGCAAGCATCGTGAACGACCGTGGTGCATTCGATCAGGCAGAGCGGGCGGCTGAACTGTTGCGCGGTTTTCTGGCGGCAGTTCAGAGCCCAGTTCGCCCGGCGACGTCACCTCCGCAGGAGGCGTGGGAACAGCTGACGATCGGGCCACCGACGACCGCGCCGCCGGTTACTTTCTTCGAGCAGGCGGTGTGGCTCACCACCCCGCTCATCGAGCAGTTGCTCGATGGCTTGCTCGACCCCGTGAGCATCGCCCTGGAAACACTGCAACTGGCGGACGCGACCACGAAGACCCGCCTGGTGCTTGATCACCGTCGGCCGTGGCTCGCCGTGGTCCGAAACGGCGGGAGATTCCATGGTTTATTGGACCGGAGTCGCGTTCTCGAGTCGTTCGCCGCGAGCACAAGTTCCTGAGCGGCTTTCACAGAGGGCGCCGATCGCCCTGGATCGATCCTGCGGCGGGGTTGGATTGGCCCACGGCATTTACGCTCCGCGCAAAGGGTGGCCCCGTAGCGCTCCGGCAGAAGTAGGCGTTCCCCGCAGAGGCTGCGTTGCCCTTTGCGGGCATTTGCAACTTGCCCCCAACAGTTTCAGAGTAATGGGCCCATGCAGGGGGCGTTCGGATGTTCACTGTCATTGACCTCACCCCGAGCGGAAACGGCGTCGCGACTGCGCTGAATAAGAATGGTTTTGTCGCCATCGCGGCGGCCGGTTTTTCCGGTTTCCTGTTCATTCCGCAGAGTCCCAACAGCGCCTCGGGAACCACTATCGGCCTGCCCTCTCCCCTCAACGCTGTCGGCCTGGCCGCCGGCGCGAGGGTGCAGCCGCTGGCTCTGAACAACGGCCAGGACCCCGATGTAGTTGGGTGGGCGGGGTTTAGTGTTTCTGGGGGAACCGTGCAGCTTGCTGTCGCCTGGTTCGCCAGCGGGACCGGGGGGACGGTCTCCGGATCCTTCCTTCCGTCCCTCGTCGTCGCGCCGGTACCGAGCGCCGCGCAGGCGAACGCGATCAATGACAATCGGCTCATCGCCGGCTGGAGTGTCTCCTCCGCAGGCGTGCGGCAGGCCGTTGTTTGGGACGGCAGTCGTTTCTTGACCCCTTTGAAGCCACTCGATCCGCTTGACCCCGCACTGCCAAGCGAAGCGCTGGGCCTGAACAGTGGAGGCTTGGTTGTCGGCAGCTCGACCGTCAAGGACGCATCGGGAAACACATCAGTTCACGCCGTATCCTGGGACTCCACCACCGGCAATATCGTGAACGACTTCGGTACGCTGTCCCCTCTTGCGCCCGCCCCCCTTCCAGACCTCAACGCACAGGCGACGGCTGTGAACGATAACGGCGACATCGTGGGCGTGGGAGACCTGACGAATGGCTCGGTGAGGATGCGCTGTGGTTTCTTCATTCCGGCTGGAGGTGCCCTCCGGCTGATCGGTCCGCCACATCCGCAGGCGGGGGCCTGGGCCGTATCGGGGTCCGGCGTGGCTGGTATATCCACCCCGGTCCTGAAAGACGGCTCCGTCGCAATCCACGGCGGGACGTTCACGCCGATCGGGGGTGTCGTGGACATTGACGCCTTGCCAGAGGGCTCCCTCCCTGGAGGACATGGCCTGTCCGGTTCGTGGTTGCTGACCACAGCGCTCGGCGTCAACGACGCCGGGCAGGTCTGCGGTGCCGGCTCAACGCCGTTCGTTTCCAACCACGCCCTGCTGCTTACGCCTGCTTAGGTCCGGCTTGTTCCGATTGCGGTCTTAATCTAGATAAACCCTCGGAGTTGGGGTTCTCTCCCGGGCACCAGTTTTTCGTTATTTATCAGCTCTTTTGTCGAGTTATTTCGAGTCACCCTAGAATTCAAAATTTGCGCGCGCACTATAGAGGATTCCGATCGACATTTGCGGCGCGCCACTCTTATTACAGGGGCAGCTTCGCGACGCGCGAAGTTCTGTGCCGCGCTCTTCGGAATCGACAACTACGCTAATCGCCCCAAGGCCGAGAAGGTCGTCATCCACATCATGATGGCGGGGCATCCGACGAACTGACGCGCATTGGTGGTGCCTCGAACTTCGCACGTCAGCCAGGTGGATACCGCAACCGGCTCGACCGCGTAACGCGATCGCGAGCCGCGCGATCCGCCGCACTAGGAAGGCTCATCGCAAAATACCGGCTGGACAAACGGGGGCAAAATATTCCTGCGCCCCCGCCGCCTGCTCCCTTCAGAACGCGAACCCGGGCGAGAGCCCCAACATCACGCGCTCGGCGACGATCCCGACCGCGCGGCCCAGGCCCGCGGCGGCGCCAGCCACGGTCGCGCTCTCGGCTAGCCAAACCGCGACCGGCACGGCGACGATGCCGGCCACCGCCAGGGGCGCGAGGATGCTCGCCTGGTCCAGCGAGTCGGGCTGGTTGACGGTGATCTTCACTGCGCACTGCAGCGTGCCGCTCATCTTCACGCTGCCGCGCAGATTCTCCAGAGGCACTGGCCGCCGGTTAAAGGTGATCGAACCAGTCGCGGTCACGCTGCTCGGCATCTCGAAGCCGATCGACACCTGATTCCACCCATCGCCGATGCTGCCGGAAAGCTTGATTATGCCGGGCGCCGACAGCGACACCTGCACTGCACTGAACAGATTGTGCACGGCCACGCGCGTCTGCGCGCGCAGCTCGCCGCACGCCGCCTCCAGCAGGCCCACGCCCATGGTGCGCGCGCTGCCCGACTTCATCGCATCGCCCAGCGTTTTCAGCGGCTGGTTTACGACGCAGGCCTGGCCGAACGACTCGCCCCACGAGGCGGTGAGCACGCCGCGCACCGCGATCTCCACGCGAAGCTGGCCGTTATCGAACAACAGCTGCCAGTCGTTGGGGGGCAGCACGTAGGCGATGGCCGGTAAGCCCGAGACGAGCGCGGGCCCGGTCTCGACGAGGCGCGGCGTGTACGGGTCCAGCGTGACCATGGCACCGAGCGGCGTCGCAAGCTGCGGCGTGTTCGCCAGCGTAACGAGTAGCGCATAGGTCGGGCCGTTGGGCTCAACGCGCGAGTCCTGGTTCAGCGCTGCGCCCTGCACGAACTGGAAGGTCTGGATCGCGCCGAGAAGCTCGGGCGCGATGTACTGCTCGACAAAGCCCGGCATCGCGACGATGGGCCCGTCGCCGCCGTCGAGCCCGCCGCAGATCATTGGGATGCGCGCCAGCAGGTCGGCGACGATCTGCTGGTCGACTACGTGGTTCGGGCAGAAGCCGCCGTTGTCCAGCAGACCGACGGCGGCATTGAGGTCCCAGCTCATGGCGTTCTCCTTATCAGGCAGTATTCACGGGGACAATGCGAGTGCCGGCGCGTCATGCAGCGGCCTGGTCCAGGCGACGACGCTGCCGTCGAACACGACGTCCTGTGGCAGGGCGAAAGGCGCCTTGCCCCAACGCTCCCATACGCGAAGGCGGCAGCGCTCGACGGCCAGCGCGTACTGCGGTGGCGGCGCCGGCATAACGACGCTTCGCATCAACCTTCGGACCGCGAGCAGACCCGAGAGTGTGGGCATGGCGGCGGGCCGAGTCGTGGTTCAGTAGTCGGCGCCTGGCGGCGCCCAGATCAAGTTCAACGGCGCGAAGTCGCGCCGGACGATGCGGTCTATCGGCGCCTCCCATGCCATTGGAGCTGACAGAGACGATTCCCTCCGGTCCTTGGGCGGCGACTCCGATCGAGACCTTGAGATCGCCGGGAGTATTGACGGGATCGCGCGAAAGGGTGGCGGTGACTCGCACCGGCGCGCCCGCGGCAAAGGTCAGCGTTCGCCCAACGCCGGTCTTGTCCGTGAAGGACTGAGACGCGCCATCCAGTGGCAGCTCCAGCGCCGCCGTGATCAAGGTGGGAGCAAGCCCGGAAAAGCCGCGGGCCGTAGGATCCAAACACTCGATGCGCACCGAATAGCCAAGATGCGCAGGCTGCCCGGGTGCACCCGGTGTGGATGGAACCTTGGTCTCCACCGTCAGGTTCGCCCCGCCAAGGCCGAACGGCAGGGCGAAGTAGCCGCGAATCGCGTGGCCACCAAAGGTCGGCAAATCCCGCGGCAGGTAGAAATTCAATTCACGGGCAAGGAAACCGCGCCATACGGGCGCGTCCGCTGCTATTGCGAGAAGCGGCGGATCCAGGCCCGGTGCTCCGTGAAGGGGACCAGGCGGCGCGACGTCGCTGTCGTCGAGGATGAACGCAGGACACTCGAAGCCGACGCTTGACGCGCCGAACACCACGGTAGGCGGCTCGAATCCGAAGGCGGTGACGCCATCGGTAGAGTCGGTATCCGGAGTGAATCGTATGCTGGCAGGCTGGCCGGCAGCTCCGAAGATCAGAAGCGCAGGGCCCAACTCTGCGCCGCCTTCGGGCGAGCGCGAGACAATGAGAGGACCTGACTTTCGGGTCCCCGGCTGGAAGTGCCTCGAGTCCCTCTCGCCCGTCAGGGGCGACCGTTTTGGTCGCGCCCGTAAATGCGAGGCCGGGAATCTTGTCAAGGAGCTTGAATGCAGCCTGCACCTGCCCCTGCTTGGCAAGCATCAGCCAGAACTTGAAGGATGTGGTTCCTTCCAGCTTTAACCTGAAGGGCGCCGTCTTGATGAGAGAAGTCGGAGCTGTCAGAGCGAGGTCAAGCCCGGGAATCGGGCTTTTGCTTAGGTTGTCGCTGAGACGAATATCACCGGAGAGAACTCCGCCGACTGGATCACCGGGATCAACGGGTTCCAGTGCGGACAGGAGCGCATCGATCTCGATCGGCAGGATGACCTGCTGCAAGACGTTGCTCTTCTGAAGAATCGTCTCGATCGAGTCCGGCACAGAGCACCTGAAGCTACGCGTTCACACGGATCGGTTGCTCTCGCGCTCGCAGGTCGACCACGATGTCGACTGAGACTTTGCGCACGGAACGGTTAACCGTTGAAGTGAGCAGAATTGCTTTTACGTTGCCGCTTACAATACCTCACAAAATTGCGCTGAGTGGCACTAGTCCCTGCTGCGAGGCAGCATCAGCGACATCAACGATATGCGGCGACGCGACAGGCCGCAGACACGGCAGAGTGAACGAGGCTCTGGCCGACGTGCAGTCATGAAGATCTATCCTTCACCGCGCGCATGCTTGCAGCACCGGAACGAGTGGTTCGCCTATCCAGTACGTTATTGGTCTCGCGGCGATGATCGCGGTATATGTGTGGGGAGGAGATCTCTCGGGTCAGCTCGGCGACGGGACACTCGTGAATCGGTTGCGCGGAAAGTGACGCGCTCACGCGCGACAGGCCCGCCGCCTCGCAGGTGGGTGTACATGGTTCGCGTGCGGTCTAGACTCGGTGCGAACGTCGACAGAATGAAAAATGACGCGGTGACTGAGGTGATGTGGTGAACACGCTTGTCGCTTTGCCGGCGGGCAGCCCTGCAGGTGTCCTCCAGACAATCCTCGCGTCGAATCCAGCGATTCAGCCGCGAGTTATTATCGATGGCCTTGGCGCCGTCATCGAAGCTCCGACCCCGGTGGTTGCAGCTCTATCGGCATTTCCAGGTGTGGCCGCCGCCGTCACCGGCGCCCTGCCTGCTGGTCTTCCGGTCAATCCGGTTCTGCAGCCGTGGATCGACGCTTGGAACAAGCAGTTCGATCCTGCCTATCAGGCCAGCCTTGCGGCGCGTCCTGCAAAGTGGCTGACCACCGGGAATCCGCCTCCGGGCGCCAGCGGGACGCCAGCGCCTCCGACTTCGACGTTGGACGGAACGGTCGCTTTCGGACTGGTCACTGTCAATGGGCCGGCAGCCGCCGCGCTTTCGCCCTCCGATGTCATCGACATCAACCTCGGCGTGTTGAATGCGATTGGACACCTGACGCGCAACGCTCCGGACGCAGCTCGCCTCGTCTTTGTGATCGAATGGCAGCCGGTGACCCTTGTTGGGGTAGTCGATCCCTTGTCGATCCCCGGTCCGATTCCGAACTCGACTTTCGACGATCAGGAGAACCGCGAGAAACAGTGGCGCGATCCCGCCCTCGCAGCAATCGGACAGCCCGCCGGCTTTCCGGGCGTTACGAACTATCGAAATGCCCTCCTGGGTCGCACATGGTGGGGCGGCGTACATGCCGATAAATCGATTGTGGGTTTCGTCTCTAGATACAACACGGCGATGTCGGCCTATGCGGCGATGGGGCGCCTCGTCGTCAATCTGCCTCAAACAGACGTTTTCCCTGGCCGGATCCACATCGATCGCGTGGTCGCGCACGAAATGTGTCATCTTTTTGAGGCGCAGGACGAGTACGACGGCTGTGCGCCGTTTGTGATGAGCGGTCCGTTCCACGCCGTCAATGGCAATTGCATATCCAATCCGCTAGCGACTCTCGGGCAGGCGCCCTGCCTGATGGCCGGTACGTCCGATGATCTTTGTAACTGGACCAAAGCTCACGTGGGCTGGCAGCCTTTTCCATAAGGTTTTGGAACTGAGCGAGCTTTGGCACCGCGCCGAATCGCACATATGTGCGGCGAGTGCTAGGGCTAGAAAACCGGAAGCGGACGAACTATAGCGAACCGCGTCGGAAGGGTTATCGTTACCCGCTACGCTTCTAGCAAGAACCGCTGTTTAAGCAGGCCCTCGTCAGCGGGTAAAAAGCAGAGGCGTTTCTCTAAGCAGCTGAATCTCCTGGAGAATTTGCCGGGGTTAGATTCCTCTCCCGGAACTCGCTCCGAGCCTCCGCTGCGGAGAAGGCTCGGCCGGTCCAAGTTTCTGCGTAGTATCCCCCGGAAACTTCGACAACGGTGGTTCCTCAGGTGTGAAGAGCGTTATGGCGCAGTTTTTCCCACATCAGTGGCGATACAAGAGTGAGCAAATAAAGAGAATGCTCCTCGAGAGGGCAGACCGAGCAGTGTCAGAACCGCTGTTGAGGCCTTCGGCGGCAGATTGCACTCGTTTTTCTATTGCTTCGGTGAGTACACGGTTTATCAATCAGCGAATTCCCTGGCAGTTCACGGGCGCTGGCTCGTGCAATGGCCGTCGTTGCACAGGGGCGCCTAAAGTTTGTTCACAACACACGCTCCCTTCTCCAACTGAAGGACTGAAGGCCATGAAGGAGGCTGGAGGCGCGACCTCCGGCCTCTGACGCCTGGCCTCGCAATTCTTCGCACTTCGCAACGGCTTGGTAGCCGAATCGTCCCCTGCGCTGGCTTACTCAAAAGCCGGCCGTGGAGTTCGGCCCTCTCTCACGATCAGCCGAGACACTGCGTACCTGCGCCACGAGCCTGTTCTGATCCTCCGGATCCTGCAGTCGTGTCCCAGGGGCCTGAGTCTGAGATAGGCCGAAGATCTAGCGTAGCTTGCGTGTGCGGATCGAGCTTGTCTGGCATGGGAGTCACATATGAGCTCTTTCAGATTGCTTACTCGCAAAAAGGTCTAAGTGTCGGCGAGCGGCTTGGTATTGCCGCTGCGGAAGCCCGGCAGTGAGACGATTGGCCCCTTACCGACAGTAAGGAATAAGGCACGCAAGAGCGCCTCTGATGGCCCGCGCGCGTGGACAGGCCACAACGAAGCCCATAAGGCTGTGCAAGACCCGCGCAGAAGAAAAACCTCAGGGAGAGCAGTGGGTAGAATCGCCTCAAGACGACGATTGATCGCCGCGCTCGCACTCATTCTCTGCGCAACCGGCTCGCACGCCGCTCCTCCCGGGCCGTTTCAGATCGACGGACAGGGAACCATCTTCGACAACCCGGGGCAGACGAGCCCCGAAGGCAGCCAGCTCGAGTACCCCCTCGCCTGCCTCACCCCGCCGGGAAGTACCCGGCAATCGATTCTGACCGGCGCTGGGCCTTCGGTGTATCGCACCATCACGCTCGATCCCACGGAGCAGGCGTTCTACGTCGAGGGCGGTCCTGCGGTTCCCTACCCCGTCGTCGGGGCGCAGCCCTTTGACTTCACCCAGGGGAACCTCCTCATGGTCGGTCCGGTGGACGCTTCGGGCGCGCCGAAGATCTACGGCGAGATGTTCATCGATTCGAGCAGCCCCCATGCCGTCGGCCTCTTCGACGCGGCCACCGGCACGCTCGAGCAGGTCTCGCTCACCTATGGCCTCCCCGTGGCGCAGATCGACGTCGACGGCGATGGCGTGCCGGAGGCGATTGTCCTCGATGACCCCAACTACGTGATCAGCTGGATCACGGTCATGGATGCGAAGCTCACCCATGTGCTCTTCAGCGCACCGATCACCTTTGCCCTGCAGACGGCCTTCACCGTCGGCCGGTTTGACAGCAGCGGCCGGGCGGAGATCGTCACGAGCGCTGGGCTCGTATACCAGCTCGCCCCGAGCGGGATGACGCAGGTCGGCTCGATTCCCGCCACTCTGAACGGCAACCCCATCCGGCTGCTCGCCGCCGGAGACGTGAACGGCGATGGGGTCGATGAGATCATCGCCGTCTACGAACCGGCGACCGTCGTCGCCTACCGCCTGAATACCCAGACCCCGCTCTGGCAGGTCACCCCCACCTTGAACTCCACGGACCTGATCGTGACGCTCAGCGTGCTCGATCTCGCGGGAAACGGGCATCTTCAGGTGCTCGCCGGACAGCAGGCCGACGATCCGGCGATCCAGAGCGGCGGCATCTACGTCTTCGACGGCGCGACGGGCGCTCAGCAGCTTGCCTTCGCGCACCCGGACCAGGGACTCTCGAGCCTCACGGCCTGCGATGTCGAGGGAACGGGGGTCCTCGACCTCGTGAGCGAGCAGTGGATCTACGACGGGGCCTCGCGCCTTTACGTGAACGACAGCCGGACCGGGGCGCAGAAGTATCGCAGTCATCATGAGGCCGGGCCCGTGGAGGGGGTGGTCGTCGCCGATGTCGAAGGGACGGGCTCGCCCGAAGTTGTCTTCATGCCGAACGGCATCGTCGGTGACGGAGATCTCGCCCTCCACGCGCGCGATGCCGCCACGTTCGCACGACTGTGGGACACGCCGAGCCCCTTCCTGCCGGTGCTCGGTACGGGGGCGCTCGATACGCTCGCCGCGGGCAACGCCGCGGGCGATGGCCACACGGACCTCGTGGTGGGGTCGACGCAGAACGGCAACGGGATTATCTGGATCGTGGATGGTCCGACGCACACCCTGATGCGAACGATTCAGCTCGATCCCGGCGATAACGTGGCGGGCGTCGTGCTCGCGGATCTGGATGGAACCGGTGCGCCGAAAATCGTCGCGGGGGTCTGGGGCTACATGCCCGCCATCCCGCGGCTGGAAGTGATTGACGGCTCGACCGGCACGCGGCTCTGGCACGTTCCGATCGGGAGCGAGCCGCTCGCGGTCCTCAGGCTCAAGGTCGCCGATCTCAATGGCGACGGACACGACGACGTCATCGTCCACATGAACATCGACTATAGCGGCGGACCCGAGATCTACGTGCTGGATGGCGCCACGCACGCCATCCGCCCGCTCGCCGTCACGAACGTGAGTGCCTTCGAGTCGATCGTGACGGGCGCCGGCGCGCCTCTCGGTCTCGCGGTCGCCCACGACGACGACGGCTCAATTGAGCTCTTCGACTCCGCCTCGGGCAGTTCCCTCGGAAAACACGTGGCTTGCCACGGTCAAATGAATGCCCTCTCGCGCGATAACCTCTCGAGCGCGGGTCCCGAGGAGGTGCTCTTCAACTGCGGAAACCAGCTCGGCTGGATGGCGCTTGAGACCGGCGCCACGGAGTTGTTCACCGCCAACGTCGGCAACTACCTCGGCTTCTCCGACAACCTCTTTTCCTTCGGCACGGGCCCCTCAACGGACCGGATCCTCGTCAACAGCAACATCGGCATCGTGCACCTTTCACCGACGCCGAGCCTTCCTCCCTACCTCTACCCCATCGCCCCAGGGGGCGATGGTTATTACGCGACGCATTGGAGGACGCTCGGCGGGGGTGCCATCACGTCGGGGACCTTTGATGGCTCTGCCACTCCGACTCTCAAGCTCCTCTCCCAGCCTACCTACGGGACGGTCACCCTCGGGGCCAACAACACCTTCAGCTACCAGGCGAATGGCCCGCATAAAGGCGTGGATTCCTTCGTGATTCAGGCGAGCACCGCTCAGGGGACCTCACCCCCCACCTCGATCCTCATGATCCTAACCAATGCCGCGCCCATCATGGTGCCCGGCGAAATTCCCAACGCGGGCACATTGTCCGTGACACCTGGCGGATCGGGGACCGCGGTGATTCCCGCAACGGACGCGGACGGCGACCCCTTGACCTTCCAGCTCCAGCAGAACCCGACCCAGGGCACCGTGACCTTTCAGGGCTACGGGGCGGTCTACACCGCCAACCCGGGGGCCTCGGGAACCGACACCTTCTCGGTGGTCGCCTTCGACCAGCTCGAATACTCCACGCCTTTCGTCGTGACCGTCACGATCGCCGCGGCTTCGCCACCGCCACCCCCACCGCCCTCGCCGCCCCCGAGCCCGCCGCCCGCTCCGCCCTCAGGCGGAGGAGGTGGAGGCGGCGGAAGCATCGATCCGGTGACGCTCGTCCTTCTCCTCGCCTGGGGGCTCGCGCACCACCTGCGGCAGCGCCGCTCCCATCGCCCGGTTCCCGGCACTGATCGGCTCCGCTCGTGAGCGCCTCGATCCCGAGCTCCGGCGAATTACAGAGCGCGAGGCCTCTCGCACTCGGAGAGGCCGGGTCGATGTCGGAACCGCCACTCGAGCACGCATCCCGGCCGTCCTTCCTCGACTGGCTGGTGGAGCACGAGGCTCTGACGCCGGTGCTCGCCGAGCGGGTCGCGCGCGTGCAGTCGGAGACCTCCGATCGCCTGGCCGCGATTCTTCTCAAACTCGGGCTCCTCTCCGAGGGGCGCCTCGCGGAGGCCCTCACCGAGTACTGCGCGCTCCCGCGCCTGTCCGAGGCCGCCATCCCGGGCGAGATCGTGGCACCGGACCTCAACGGCGCATTCATCCGCGCGCGGGAGATCGTCCCGCTTCGCCTGACGGGGAGCTCGCTCGAAGTGGCCTGCTGGGATGCGCTCGATGATTTCGTACCGTCTGCGCTCTCGTTCGCGATCGGACGCCCGGTCAGCCGTTTCATCGGGACGCGCACCGAGATCACGCGCGCCCTCTCGAAGCTCTACGGGGAAGCGGACATCGCGGATACCGGACCGAAGGCGGTGGATCTCCTCGGGGAGAACGAGGCAGTCGATCGCCTGCGGGATCTCGCGAGCGATGCGCCCGTCATCCGTCTCGTGCAGCGCCTGATCGATGAGGCGGTGACCTCGCGCGCCTCCGACATTCACCTCGAGACCTCCGAGGAGGCGCTGCATATCCGTTTCCGCGTCGACGGACTCCTCAACGAGCGCGAGACCCACCCGCGCGAGCTCGCCGCTCCCGTCGTCTCGCGCGTCAAGGTGATGGCCGGGCTCAACATCGCCGAGCGCCGCCTCCCGCAGGACGGCCGTATCCGGGTCAGCATCCAGGGAAAGGACATCGACTTTCGGGTGGCGACGTCCCCGACGCTCCACGGCGAGAGCGTCGTGCTCCGCATTCTCGATCGCCAGGACGTCGCACTCGATTTCGATGCGCTCGGGTTCGATTCGGACCTGAAGCAGGTCTTACGCGAGGCGACCGGCCGGCCGTACGGCATCATCCTCGTCACCGGTCCCACCGGCAGCGGGAAGACTACGACCCTCTACGCGGCGCTCAAGGAGATCAACACACCGGAGCGGAAGATCCTCACCGTCGAGGACCCGGTCGAGTACGTCCTGACGGGGGTCAACCAGGTGCCGATCAGGCCCCAGATCGGCCTCACCTTCGCCCACGCACTGCGCGCGTTCCTCCGGCAGGATCCGGACGTGATGATGGTCGGGGAGATCCGCGACCGGGAGACCGCCGAGATCGCGATCCAGGCCGCCCTCACCGGGCACCTGCTGCTTTCGACGCTCCACACGAATACCGCGGCGGCGGCGGTCACGCGGCTCCTTGACATGGGGATCGACGACTACCTCCTCACCTCCACCCTCCACGTGATCCTCGCTCAGCGCCTGGTGCGCCGGCTCTGCACCGCGTGCCGCGAGCCCTTCGAGCCCTCGCTGGAGACCCGCGAGCGCTTTGAGGTCACGGAGACGACCTGGTACCGCGCGCGCGGGTGCGCCGCCTGCCAGGGGGGCGGCTACCGCGGCCGGACCGCGATCTTCGAGGCGCTGCGCATGACGGATGCGGTGCGCGCGCGAATTCTCGAGCGAGCCGACGCGCATGCGATCGAGCGCGTCGCCGTCGCCGGCGGCATGCGGACGATGGTGCGCCACGGGCTCGAGCGGGTGGCCGCGGGGACGACGACGATCGAGGAAGTGCTGCGCGTCACGAGCCTGGGCTGACTCAGGGGACTCATAAAGCGAGCGTTGGCGACCGTGATCTCTCAGAACTACTTCTTCCGGGCCGTGAGTTCTCAAGGCGCCCTCTCCTCCGGGCACCTGGAGGCCCCCTCGCGCGCGGCCGCGCTCGAGCGCCTGAGCCGCCAGGGACTCATCCCGACAGCGCTCGAGGAAGAGCGTCCCGGCAAGCGGGCCCGCCGCCTCACGCTCCCGACACTCCTGTCGTGGCGCCACGCCTCGCGGGCGCGAGTGAGTCGTGTGGAGCTCCTGGATCTCACCCGCTCCCTCGCATCGCTCTCGCGCGCGGGACTTACGATCGATCGGGCCCTTCAGATCACGGCCTCCCTCGCCGCACGGCCCGCTGCGCGCGCGCTCGCCGAGACGCTGCTTCGCGAGGTGCGCTCCGGCCGGACGCTGTGGGCGGCCTTCGCCGCGAGCGGGCAGCGGCTGCCCAACTACTACGTGAGCATGGTCGAGGCGGGAGAAGTCGGCGGCTCGCTCCCCGAGGCGCTCGGGCGCCTCACCGATCTCATGACGAAGCAGCATGACCTTCGCGAGCGGATCCGCTCTGCGCTCATCTACCCCTCGCTGCTGGCGGTCGTGGTCGTCGTGACGCTCATCGTGCTGCTCACCTTCGTGCTGCCGCGGTTTGAGGTGCTCTTTGCGGAGTCCGAGGCCCATCTGCCCTGGTCCACCCGGGCGGTACTGCGCCTGGGTCGCCTGGCGGCGGATGACTGGTGGATCGCGCTGCTTTCAGCGGCTGCCGCAGCCTCGGCCTTCACGGCGTGGGTCCGGTCGGCCGCGGGGCGACTCGCGTTCGATCGCTACCTGCTGCGCGCCCGCTGGAGCTTCGGCGTGCCCGCGGCGCTCGACACGGCCCGGCTCCTGAGGACGGTGAGCGCGCTCTGCGGCAACGGACAGCCGCTGCCGACGGCGCTTCGCGTTGCGCGCGGGACGCTCGCCAACCGTCGCCTGAGGGAGGCGCTCGAGGCGATCACGCGGGAGGTGCAGGCGGGAGAGCGCTTCTCGGTCTCACTCGGCCGGGCCGCCTGCTTCCCGGCGCTCGCCGTGCAGCTCGCGCGCGTGGGAGAGGAGACCGGGCATTTGGGCGAGCTGCTCGAGTCCGCCGCCTCCGTGCTCGACCAGGACGCTCATCGGACGCTCGAGCGGGTCTTGAGCATCGCGGTGCCGCTCCTCACGGTGGCGATGGGCGTGGCGGTCGCCGCCCTCATCGGCTCGGTGCTCATTGGGCTCCTCAGCATCAATGATCTGGCGTTCTAGGATGAAATGCCCCCACGACAACATGGCTGCGCGAACAACAGGAAGAATGCGTCCGACAAGAATAGAGGCTCTGCGACTTAAGCATCCCCCGATCGGCGGCCCCGGGCGCTCGGCCGGATTGGGCTTCACGCTGATCGAACTCATGGTGGTGCTCCTCATCCTGGTGCTGCTGGCTGCGATCGCAGCCCCTCGGGTGACGCACTACCTCGAGAAGGCCAAGGTCGAAGCCGCCAAGGTGCAGGTCGAAGCGCTCTCGGCGGCCGTCGACTCCTTTCATCTCGACATGGGGCGCTTCCCGAGCAACGACGAGGGGTTGAAGGCGCTCCTCGAGCGCCCCTCGGACGGTGAGAAATGGGATGGGCCCTACGTGAAAAAGCGCGACAGCCTCACCGATCCCTGGGGCCAGGCGTACCGCTACCGCTTTCCGGGTCAGCACGGCGACTACGACGTCTTCACTGCAGGAACGAACGACGGGGGGAGTGGGAAGGATGGCTCGAAGGAAATCGGGAACTGGTAGCGTGCGCGGCTTCACGCTGATCGAGCTCCTCGCGGTGCTCGCGATCCTCGTGATGGCGGCCGCGCTCTTCCCGCTCGCGCTGAAGCGCGCGCTGCCCGGCCGGCGCGTGTCGGCGACAGTCGATCATCTGGTGGCCGCGCTCCGCGAGGCGCAGGCCCAGAGCACCGTCACGGGCCTCCCCGTGACGCTCCGCCTCATCGATGGCGGACCCGAGCCGCACGCGGACGACTCCCCTGTGATCGTGCGTCCCTTGAGTTTTCCGACGTCCGTACACGTCGCGCTCAAGGACGGCAATGGGCAGAGCACGGCCGCCCTCACGGTCTTCCCCGATGGCTCGGCGCAGGGCGGCCGATACACGGTTCAGTCGGGCGAACGTCGAAGTCTCGTCGAGGTCAGCGGCCTCACCGGGCGGATCGTCGTCCGGCGCGAGCAGTAGTCCGATGCTTAGATCGCGCGAGCGAGGGTTTACGCTGATCGAGGTCACGGTCGCCTTCGTGATCTTTGCGCTCTGCGCCGCGGTCCTCTATGAAGAGTTCGCCGGAGCGCAGCGCCGCAGTGCCCAGGCGCGCGACCGCGAGCAGGCGCTGCTCGTCGCTCAATCGCTCCTCGCCGGGCAGCGCGTGGCGCCGCCCCCCTGGAGCGCGGAGAACTCCGGAAAGTCGGACGACGGATGGGCCTGGAACATCAAGGTCGCCCCCTATGACGCAGGAGTCGCCCCGGGCTTCTCCTGGAGGGCCTTCCTCGTGACCGTCCGCGTCCGACCCATGGGGGCACCTGCGCGGGAGGCGGTGCTTCAGAGTGTCGAGCTCGCGAGGGGCGTGCCATGAGAAGGGGCGCCTCCGCGCGCGGGATGACCTTGATCGAAGCGCTGGTCGCCCTCGCCCTGATGGCCATCCTCTCGGTGGGGCTCCTCACGACATTTCGGGTCGGCGGGCGAGCGTACGCCCAGGTGAGCCGACTCGATGCGAGCGCCCGGGACACAGTCTCCGTGCAGCAATTCCTGCGGCGCGCGCTCGAGAGCGCGTATCCGCTCCATCCCCATCCGGGACGCCTCACGACCGAATATGGACTCGAAGGGAGCGAGCAGACCCTAAGCTTCCTCGCGCCGATGCCGGAGTCTTCAGGCTCTGCCGGCCACTATCGCTACGAGCTCGTGCTCGAGAGCGCGGGAACGGACTCGAAGAACCTCGTGGTGCGGTGGTCGCCGGCGCGTACCGGATCGGGCGCCGACCCGACCGATACCCAACACTCGGAGGTCCTTCTTGAGCGAATCGACTCCCTCGAATGGTCCTACCTCGAGACGCTCGACCCAACGAGTGGGCTCCCCGTGAGCCCGCGGTGGCTCCCGATCTGGGGTGGGACCTCGGGGCTCCCGATGCTGGTGCGGCTCAAGGTGCGGTTTCGGCCCGGGGACGCGCGCTCGTGGCCGGAGTTCGTGGTGGCGCCGCGCGTGACCGATGATGCCGGTTGCGCGTTCGACCCGATCTCCCAGGTCTGCCGGGACGATCGCTCATGAGGCCTTGGAGCGAAAGAGGAGCGCGCTTGAGGATCGAGGCGGCCGCCTTCCTCGCCTGGTGGCTCGCGGAGTTGCGCGCGTGCGGCGAAGCGCTCCTGGCCCGCATCGCGCCGCGGTCGCTCACGCGCTCGGTGATCGAGCTCGACGCCGCGGGAGGCCGCATCTTCAGCGTGCGGGGCCAGGACCGAAAGAGTCTCCTCGAGTTCAGCTGCGAAGTGCCCGGCGCGTGGCCCGAAGCCCCCGAGCGTTTCGGATCCATCGAAGGGATCCCGGGCACCCGTGCCGTCGCGGTCCTCGCGCGAGAGTTTGCTCTTGTGCACCACCTCCACCTCCCCCGCTCGCTCGCGCGCGAGCTCGATTCTGTGATCCCGCTGCAGCTCGAGCGCGAACTGCCGCTCCCGGCCGACCGCGTGGCGCTTGACTGGCGGGTGCTCAAGCGCCCGCGCGCGGAGCCGCGGATTCGGGTCGAGGTCCTGATCGTCCATCGCGCGGTGATCGAGCGCGTCCAGTCCCTCGCAAGGGCGCTGCGCGTTGAGCTCGTGCGGATCAGCCTCGTGGCCGAGGGCCACTCCATCGCGGGAGACTTCCTGCGGGGGAGCCGGCGCGCGAGTCCGTTGCGCCTCAACACGCCGGAGAGGCGACTCGCCTGGAGCGCGGGAGCGCTCGCGGTGCTCTGGGGGCTTGTCATCGGCGGCCAGTGGCTCTACGAGCGGGTTCGAGTCGGGCACGCACTCAAGGACGTGGCGCCGCACGCCCTGCACGCCGATCGCCTCGAGGCTCAGGTTACCCGGGAAGCGGCTCCGGCCGTGGCGCTCGCGACCCTCATGCGAGAGCCCGACGCGCTCGATGTGCTCACCGAGCTCACCGAGACGGTGCCCAAGGACTCCTGGGCCTACGAGCTCGACATTTCCGCGCCCGCATCGGAGCCGGCCGAGATCCGGGCCTCGGCGTTCACACCGGCCGCACCGATGCTGGTGGACCTCCTCGGCCGCTCGCCGCACTTCGAGCATGTGCAGACCGTCTCCTCGAAGCCAGCCGGACTCTTTGCAGGCGATCGTCTCTCGTTGACCGCGCGCTGGGCCAGGCTATCCACCGGCCAGGCGGCCCGGCCGCACCTCGCGAGGTCGGGGGGTCACAATGACCGTGGCTGAGCGACTCTCCGCTCTCTCGCCCGCGGGACGTCAGGCGCTCGCGGTGGCCCTCCTGGCGGCCGCGCTCGCCCTCACCTGGTATGCCGTCCTCAAGCCCTTGCATCGGCTCCTCACCTCGCAGGAAGCCTGGCGGAGCGATGTGCAGCGCGATCTCGCCGAGCGCCGTGGCAAGGCCGCCATGGAGTCGCAGCTCATGGCGGAGGCCGAGGCACTGCCCGAACTCCCCGTGTGGAAGTCCTTCTACCCGGGCCCCACCGAGGAGGAAGCGAACGCGCAAATCCAGCAGGACGTAAGAGGCCTCGGCGCGACGGCGGGGGTTGCGGCGTTCGCCCTCACGCCTCTTCCCAAGAAAGATCACCGAGATTATCTCGCGCGCGGCGTTCACGTCACCGCCGTCATGACGGCCGATCAGCTGAAGCGCTTCAGCGTCGCGCTGCGCGCTGCGCCGCACTTCCTGCGGGTCGAGCGTCTCGCGGCCTCGGCCCCGCAGACGCAGTCGCCGGATCAGAACGCCCCGATCAGCGTGACGCTCGACGTCTATGGCTACTCCCGGCCCATCACTGCGGACGAGGCATCGTCTCACCCTCCCGCCCGGGGAAGCTTGTGAGAGGGTCGTTCCCCAAGGCCTCTCCGCGCGTCCTCGCGCTCATAGGTCTCAACGGTTTTATCGCCGCATGCCTCGTGACGAGCGCCTGGCGCGGGACCCACGCGGCGGCACTCCTGGCAACGCCCCCCCAGGCGACGCCGCTGCCGGAGTATGACCTGACCCGTCCGGTGAACCCGACGCACCTCGGCGCCATCGAGGATCAAACCCTCCTCTACGCCTCGAGGCACGTCTATGTCGCCCCGCCACCCAGCCTCGCGCCCCCGAAACCGAGCTACCGCCTCGTCGGGACGATCATCATTCCCTTAAAGCCCGCGGTCGCCGTGCTGACGGGCCCGCAGGATGCCCCTCGCAAGGTAAAGCCCGGCGACACGCTCGACGGCTGGCTCGTCGAGGTCGTCGAGCGGCATCGCGTGCTGCTTCGCCACGAGGGTGAGACGTTCGAGATCGCGGATGCGGCGCCGGAAAGCACCGGTCTCACGGTGCAGCGGGCGCCGCTCGCGCGCCTGACTCCCTCCACGCCTCCGGTCGGCGTCCGCCTCCTCGGCCAGCCGACCTCGGCCGCCCCGGGAGCCCCCAGCCCCGTGTCCTCCACGCGCCTGACTCCGCGCCTTTACCACCCGCCGCCGCCCAAATGACTCCCACATCCCGCACCGCGACTGCCGCCCCCGCACTCCTCCTCATGGCGATGACGCTGGCCGGTGTCATGGCGTGCGCGAGCCATCACGTCTCCTCGCACGCCGGCGCTCCGTCAACGGCCACCACACAACCTCCGGCGAGCGAAACACCCGCTCAGATCCCGGCCTCCCCGGCACGCGCCCCGCTGGTCGTCCAGGGGACCGGGGCCATGGTGGCGCCGCCTTCGAGTGAAGCCGCGACCGCACCGGGTGCCGCCGGCAACGGCTTTGAGCTCAATTTCATCGACACCGAGATCTCTCAGGTGGTGAGTGCGGTGCTCGGGGACGGCTTGAACGTCCCCTTCGTCGTGGACCCGCAGGTCAAGGGCAAGATCACGCTGCAGGCGAGCCGCGCCCTGAGCCGGGACGAGCTGCTCTCGGCGCTGGAGTCTGCGCTGCGCACGCAGGGGGCGGCGCTCATCGATGTCGCCGGCGTGTATCACGTCGTTCCCTCCAAGGAGGCTCCCCGGCGCATCTCGAGCCTGCAGCTTGCGCACCAGAGCGCGCACGGCTACGGCATCTACGTCGTGCCGCTCCAGTTCGTGGGCGCAGCGGACATGGAGAAGGTCCTGCAGCCCTTCGCGCCCGAGGGCGGCATCGTCAAGGTCGACGAGGCGCGGAACCTCCTCGTCCTCGCCGGCACCGGCCAGGAGATGGCGACGCTCCTCAATGTCGTGAAGACCTTCGACGTTGACTGGCTCGCGGGAATGTCCTTCGCGCTCTATCCGCTCGACTATGTGGATGCGAAGACCCTTGCCGGAGAGTTGCAGGAGGTGTTCTCCTCCGCGAAGAGCCCGCTCGCGGGTGTCGTGCGCTTCGTCCCGCTCCCCCGCTTGAACTCGCTCATGGTCGTCACGCCGCAGCCGAAGTACCTGCAGGACGTCGCCACCTGGGTCAAGCGGCTCGATCTTGGCTCCACGACCCCCGGCCGGCGGATCTATGTCTACGAGGTACAAAACGGCAAGGCCGAGGATCTGGCGATCTCGCTCGACCACATCCTCTCGCTCCGTGACGATTCGGCGCGAGGCGCCGGACCCGGCGGTGCAGCGCGAGGGGGCTCGTCGGGCTCGGCGTCCTCCTTCGGCCCGACGAGCCAGCTCGGTGGGCCGATGGCATTGGGATCTGCCGGCGGTCCGAGCCTCACCTCTCCCACCGGGCCCGCGCCCCTTGGGGCTTCCGGCGGCGGCGCGAGCGCACTCGAGCAGGGAGCGCTCGTCATCGTCCCGAACACCGACAACAACTCGCTCCTGATTCTCGCCTCGCCGAGTGAGTTCGCGGTCATCGAGGAGGCGCTCAAGCGGCTCGACGTTCTCCCGATCCAGGTGCTGATCGAAGCCTCGGTCGCGGAAGTGACGCTGACGGATGAACTCAAGTACGGACTGCAGTGGGCGTACCAGGGCAAGAATGGCACCCTCACCTTCAGCGAAGCCCCGAACGGCGCGATCAGCCAGCAGTTCCCGGGCTTCTCCTATCTCTACACGGGCAACGTCAACATCCAGGCGGTCCTGAACGCGCTCGAGTCTCTCACGAGCGTCAAGGTGCTCTCCTCGCCCAAGCTCCTGGTCCTCAATAACCATGACGCGACGATCGAGGTCGGGGATGAAGTTCCGATTGCAACCCAAACCGCCGTCTCGACGGTGGCCGGGAGCGCCCCCATCGTGAACTCGCTGCAGATGCAGCAGACGGGGGTGATCCTTCACGTCACACCGCGTGCCAACAAGAGCGGCAAGGTCATCATCGACGTCTCGCAGGAAGTAAGCAGCGTGGTCCCGACCACGACTTCCGCGCTCAACTCCCCGACCATCCAGCAGCGGCGCATCACGAGCACCGTGTCGGTGCGCGACGGGGAAACCATCGCACTCGGCGGCATGATCCAGGAGCAGCACTCCCGATCGAATGACGGTATCCCCTTCCTGAGCAGGATCCCGATTATCGGTGAGCTCTTCGGCACGACCGACCGCCAGCACACCCGCTCGGAGCTCGTGGTGCTCCTGACGCCCCACGTGATTCGGTCCGAAGAGGACTCCGCCGCGGTTCTGACCGATTTCGAGGAGGAGTTTCGGGCGCTCCATAAGTCGATGCCGGGTCTTCTCACGGCTCCTGACCTGAGCCGTGGCCACTCGGCCGCTCCCGGCCCGCAAGACAACGCCCATGCACCTCACCCGTAGAGTCCCCCAGGAACGGCGGCGCTGCATCCGTAGCCGACAGGCAGAGACTCCTCGGTGCGAGGCCGGCATCGCACTCATCGCCGTGCTCTGGCTGATCGTGCTCCTGACCCTCCTCGCCTCCGCCGCGGCGACGCTCAGCGTGACCCACCGTCGCGGGGTCGACCGTTATGGGGAGGCCGTGCGACGGCAGGCCCTGGAGGACAGCGCGATTCGGGTGACGGTGCTGCGGCTCCTCGCGGCGCAGGAGCCCGAACGCGCGCGACTCCTGTCCCGGCCCCAAATGGTCCGTGTGCTGGAAAGCACGGTCGCCGTCACGGTCACGCGGGAAGCAGGCCGGGTGGATCTCAACGCTAGCGACCCGCAGTTGCTCCTGGCGCTTTTCTCAGCCAACGGGCTGGAAGGGCGGAAGGCGGAGCTCCTCAGCCGCGAGATCGTGAGCTGGCGGGGGAGCGGCGACAGCAGCTCGAGCTCCTCTCCCCCCCGGTCCCCTTTTGAGTCGGTCAGCGAACTCCGTGAGGCACTGGCAAGCGAAGCACTGAGTTCGGATATGGCCGATGCACTGACCGTCTATTCCCACCTGACGGTGCCCGTTGCAGCGGCCGCGCCCCTTTCGGTGCGGCGCGCGCTCGCCTGGGCCGATGAGAAAGAGCTCGGTGGACACCACTGGTTGAACCGAGAGTTAGCCGCTGAACCTCCCTCAGGTTCTTCAGATCTGTCTGCTCCGTTGGCTGGGGAGGTGCTGCGTGTCAGGTCCTGTCTCAACGATCAACCGGCGGGCTGCCGACTCGCGATCGTGCGGCCCATCGGTAACGCGCGCGGAGCCTTCGAAGTATTTGCGTGGCAGACCGACCCGGGGTTCTGAGTTCTTCTCGCGCCTGCACCTTCAAATTTAACATGAACTTAGCGCAAGGTGATTCCAAACTTGCGAGATGCGACTGACTCGCGCAGACGCCTCACCTCAGGAGGAACTAACACCGGCTTGACTGGCTGCTGAGGGCGCCGCGGGATCGCGGCGGCAGTCAGCGAGTGATGCATCCTCCACGGCACGCCTCGTGCAGCCGTGGTGCGGAGCTCTGTCCGGAGAGCCCCGTGCGGGTCTCCCCCTCGTCACGCGCATCGGCGCGATCACTTCTTAGGATGAGTTCCTGGAGCGATGCGCTGCGTCGTCCGAGTTAGTTGCCCAGCAGGTCCGATGAGTCCGGTCGGCAGGTGAGATTCATCGGTTGCTGACGACAGAAAAGTAGAAGTGTCCGTGCGCTCGGCAGTCGCCGGCGTGCGGTCAGTGGCGGGACCGCGGAGTTGAAACGGCTCCGCGCGAAATAAGAAGTTGGGAGACGGCTCGTGACAATAAGAAAAGACCGGCTGACGCCTAAGCGCCCGCTCACTGGGCACTTTTCGCCCGAGCGACAACGGCTTGCGACCGGACAAGCTCCTGAGACGAGGCGCTTCCCTGCGATGCATGCAGAGGTTCGTGCGCCCGCTTCGGCTCAGATCGCCCCGCACGGTCACTAGAGCCTCCCACGCGTGTCCCTGCGCTTCTCCGAAAGAGGTCGAAGCCCATGCTGAAGAACTGGTTTCGTTTCGCGCCCGGTCAGAGACTCCTCTGCGCCCTGGCGGCCTTCTGTGCAATCGGCCTGGGGGTCCTCGGAGACAGCCCGCATGCGAGCACTGTCACCTACACGTACGACGATGCGGGGCGCCTGCAGGTCGTCTACACCACGGCGGGCTACAAGACGACTTACAGCCTGGATCCCGCCGGCAACCGCAAGACCGTCGCGACCGTCGGAACCCCGGTGATCATCACGTTCACCGCGGCAGCGGCCTCCGCCTCCTCGATCACCCTCACCTTCTCGGCTACCGACAACGGGGGACCCGGGGGACTCACCTACAGTGTGATGAACACGACGCTGAGCCGCACGGTGCCGAGCTGCACCGCAAGCCCCTGCACCGACACGGGCCTTTCCGCGGGCACCAACTACTCGTACACCATCACGGCGACGGATTCCAATAACAACACCGGCAACGCCTCCGCGAACGCCTGGACGCTCCCGAGCGCCCCCGGCACGCCGACCTTCAGTTCGATCACGACGACCTCTGCGACAGCGAACTGGACGGCGGCGAGCGGAACCGTCATCAGCTACGCCTACAGCACCAATGGCGGCTCCACGTGGACCAACGTGGGAAGCGCCCTGACGGCATCGCTCACCGGGCTCACGAGCGGCACGGGCTATACCGTGCAGGTCGAGGCGATCAATGCGGGAGGCACCGGGAGCGCCAGTTCCGCCTCGTTCTACACGCTGGACACAGCCCCCGGCACACCGACCTTCAGTAACATCGCGACGACCTCGGTGACGGCCAGCTGGACGGCCCCCAGTGGCACGGTCACGAGCTACTCCTACAGTATCAATGGCGGGTCGACCTGGACCAACGTCGGTAACGTCCTGACGACCTCGATCACGGGGCTCACGAGCGGAACGAGCTATACGGTCCAGGTGCGCGCCACGGACGCGGGGGGCAATAGCAGTACCAGCTCCGCCTCCTTCTACACGCTCGATGGCGCGCCCGGCACGCCGACGTTCAGTTCGATCGGAGCGACTTCGGTAACGGCCAGCTGGACGGCGCCGAGCGGCACGGTCACCAGCTACGCCTACAGCATCAATGGCGGGTCCACCTGGACCAACGTCGGAAACGCCCTGACGACCTCGATCACCGGGCTATCGAGCGGGACGAGCTACACCGTCCAGGTCGAAGCCATCGACGCGGGAGGCGCGAGCAGCTCCAGTTCCGCCTCGGTCTACACACTGGATGGTGCGCCTGGCACGCCGACCTTCAGCGCTATCACGACGAGCTCGGTGACGGCCAGCTGGACGGCGGCCAGCGGCACGGTGACCAGCTACGCCTACAGCATCAACGGCGGATCGACGTGGAATAACGTGGGCACCGCCCTTTCGGCGTCGATCACGGGGCTCTCCAGTGGCACGAGCTACACGGTCCAGGTCCGTGCCACGGACGCGAGCGGCTCGGGCAGTGCCAGTTCCGCCTCGTTCTACACGGTCCCCGGCGCCCCCGGCACACCGACCTTCAGTTCGATCGGAGCCACCTCCGCCACCGTCAGCTGGACGGCTCCGGGCGGAACCGTGACGAGTTATTCCTACAGCCTCAATGGCGGGGCCTGGACCAACGTCGGCAACGTCCTTTCGACTTCGCTCTCGGGTCTCACGGCAGGGACGAGCTACACGGTCCAGGTGACTGCTACGAACTCCGGAGGCACCAGCAGTGCCAGTGGGACCGGCTCCTTCTACACCGTACCGGGCGCGCCGGGCACGCCGACCTTCAGCGCGATCACCACGAGCTCGATGACTGCGAGCTGGACAGCGGCCAGTGGGACGGTCACGAGCTACGCGTACAGCATCAATGGCGGCTCGACGTGGACCAATGTCGGAAGTGCCCTTTCGGCTTCGATCACGGGGCTCTCCAGCGGCACGACCTACACCGTCCAGGTACACGCCCTCAACTCGGGAGGAACAGGCGCCGCCAGTTCCGCCTCGGCGCAGACGCTGCCCTTGGCGCCCACGCTCAGCTTGACTCCAAACCCCTACTACGCCACGGAACCCTACTCCGTCAGTTGGACCAAGCCGGCCGGCACCCTCAACCACTTCACGCTGAACAAGCAGATCGGCGCGGGCTCATGGGTCCCGACCACCTACCCGGCGTCCACCACCGGCATCACCGACGAATACGACAGAGCGGTGCACATCTCCATCAGCTACCAGGTGCACGCGTGCGAGAGCTCGGACGAATCGGCGTGCAGCGTCTGGTCGAACACGGCCATCGAGGTCATCCAGGGGTGTCCGCCGGGTGGCTGCAACTAACGAGCGAAGCGAGAGGATCCTTAAGGTTTTGCCGCGAGCTTTGAGCGCCCAAGAGCAGGATGTGGAGATCTTCTGACATGAGCATGATCACAATGACCGTTGGAACGGGCCCAGGTACTGTCAGGTGCGGGAGTCTTGGTTCGCCCGCTCGACACACGCGACGTTCGCGCCAGGCGCGTCCCCGTGCTCTTTGCGGGCTGTGCGCCTTAGCCTCGCTCTGCGCATCGGCTGTGGTGCATGGCCAGACGTACCTACCGTCAGCGAAGATCGGCCAGCCAGCGCTCGTTGCAACCTCGGTTCCCGACTCAGCCGGTGGATACAGCACGTCGACAACGCACACCTCCACGTGGCCTTCGGGTACGCCGACCCAGAATGAAATCGTGGAGCTGTCGCGGGCGCTCGGCGGCAACATCGATGAAATCTACGACTTCGTCCGCAACTATGTCGATACGGTCTTCATCTTCGGGTCTCAGAAGGGAGCCCTTGGCGCAATCATCGACAAGAGTGGAACTCCGTTCGATCAGGCAGAACTCATGGTGGCGCTCGCGCAGCAGGCGGGCTATACGGCTAATTACCAGTTCGGCACCATCACGCTGACGGGCGCCCAGTTCGCCGCCTGGACCAACATCACCACCGCGCAGGCAGCCTGCAGCTTGCTTGCCAACGGTGGGATTCCGGCCTCAATCAATGGTTCGTCTTCCACGGCTCTATGCTCTTCGTTCTCGGCAACCGCGAGCGTCACCAGCGTCACGATGTATCACATCTGGGTACAAGTGACCGGACTTAACGACCCCACCTGCGGCAATAGCTGCCTCTTCGATCCGAGCTACAAGCCTTACAATTTCTCTCCGCAGGTCTCCAACCTCGCGGCGGCCGCGGGACTCACGACCGGGCAGGCCCTTACCGCCGCGACGGGCACGGGCTACACGACAGGGACCGTCGGTTCCGGTGCGAGCGCCGTCACGTACGCCAAGGGACTGACGTCTCCCATCCTGTCAGAGGCCGTGTGCGGAGGCTCCACCACGGGCCTCGCTGCGCAGCTTTGCACGTACGCGGCTAACCTCCAGAGCTACATCCAGACGACCAGCTTCGAAGCCAATCAGCCCGCGGGCATCGGAAAAATCATCGAGCTCGTTGGGGGACGTGAGATCCAGCGGTGCAACCCGCCTGGCTGCGAACCCGTGCGCCAGGCGAGCCTCCCGTATTCGCCTTTCAATGCAACGCGGACCTGGGCCGCCGCGAACGGCGTGCCGGATCAATTCAGGGCTTCGATCACGATCAGCCTGAACAGGTCGAATACCTCGGGAACGTACACCACGGTCGTGAACAACGTGAAGGTCTTCCCCGACGACATCTATGGCCGGAAGCTCATCTACCAATCGAACTTCATCGAACACGGCACTAATCCCTTTGTGGGAAGCCTTGAAATCGTAGACGAGTTCGGCGACACCCCGACCGTTCTCGCAACAACATCGATCAGTGGCGACAATTCCGGTTACAGCGTCGGGACACTCACTTTGGCTGTCCAGCACCCATATCTGGCCGACGACGCTGGCAGCACCAATATCACCGGCACCTACATGAACACGACCGTGTCGCGGTATGTTCGCTACGCCACGCCCTTCATGATCGTCCACGGCTGGGGCGAGACCAATCGGGGTCTCGTCGACAAGTGGGCCCAACGGCCCGATCAACAATTCGTCGGCGCTGACATGCCGAACGCGTGCGACTCGACTTGCACCATGGGCCATCATGGCACGAAGGGAGACGGCCGGCGTGAGCAACTCGCGGCGCTTTGGCTAGTGCAGGCGTCGAAGGCCGCACGGCTGCATGCTTCCATCGCGAACTCAATCTACACACATCACCACACCGTCGGGGTGGTCTCCGCGGACACCGAGTTCAACTCAGTCAACTACGGCAACGCCCAGAATCCAAATTATTACTATTCGGTGAGCGACAGCTTCGACCGGATCGATGCGGACACCGGGTTCAGCGTCACGAGCACAACGTCAAATGCGAGCGACCGTCGCGTCGCCATACAGGCGATCGCGGCCACGACGGAACAACTCGAAGGGAGCGTGGCGGGGCAACAAATTGATCTGCCCGATACCACCTCGACCGCCACACGCTTCGAGTGGGGTAACGCCCCTGTGGTCGGTGAGGACCCCCCTGGCTCTGGCTCCACGTACGGGGCACGTGCGTTTTACGAATTCAACGGGGCGCAGGGCCCGGCCAGCAATTTCACGCAGCTCACCACTAACGCTGCGTCTTTTTTTCTGGTCGAAAACCAGACGTCCTCGAGCGACCCGACCGGCGAGCATGGGGGCGGCGAACCTTCAATTGGAACCGCCGAGTTGTCCGGGCGGCAGAGCTCGGTGGCGGGTGCGATTTACAACTACGTGAACGCAGGCTTCGACGTCGTCGCCTCCCAGGAGACTTTCCTCGGCCCCGGCCAGCGGGGCGGTCCCTACATGAAGCAGACGGACGGTTCATATACCCACCGCTACTCCAAGCAGCGCGGCGGGGCATTCGTGGCGACCCTCTATAACAGCAATGGCGATCCCGTGCAGATCGCCCACGTCGCCGTCAATCTCAACTACGACGGCACGACCGCGGCCATTAAAGGGGGTGGAGGCGGAACGCAGCCCGATCAGCAGTCGAACTACGACCCTGCGATGGCGGCCGATGTCCTCAAGGCTCAATTCGTCGATCGCTCGAAAGTGCTGGGCGTTGATCTCCAGACCGGCATGCCGACCTGGACGAGCCCCGCGGTGCTTGAGGTGGGCGCCGGACAATTCCCATACAGCCTGTCCGCGAATCTGATCTGGCGCGGAGGCATTGAGCAGGAACAGACCTTCGATGAGGCGTCTCACATCGCCCCGAATACGCCCTGGACAACGAATTGGAACAACTCGCTCTCGATCTCGGGAAGCGCCTTGGAAGCGATGGGCGACACCGACATCCGCGCAACGGCGGCCACCGTCGCCGCGTTCATGGCGATGCAGGATATCTACCGCTCGGCTCGCTCGCCGCAGCGTGACGTGGCGGCGATCCTCGCGGGCGCCTGGTGGACTCACCAGGTGAGCGGTAATGTCGCATCGGCCTCTCTCGGGACGGATACCCGTCAGTTCCTCCGCAAGTACGACGGAACCTGGTTCCTGCCCGGGGCGGGAGCGTACGCTTCCTTAACGCAAACCAACCTAAGGGCGAAGTACGTTCACCCGAACTGCGCGCCCGGGCCCGTCAGCTACGTGGGCTCGCGAGGCTGGGATTACTCACAGGTTTCCTATGTCCTGACCAACACCAACGGCGATCAGCAGAATTTTGGATTCTGGGGGAATACGTTCAACGACACGGCGGGCTACTGCGCCTTCCAGCATGGCTTTCGGATCTCGAGCTGGTCCTTCCCCTATGGGATGGTCATCAACTTCACATACCAACCGAATTTCTACGGCATGGACGAGCTGTACTCGGTCAGCAATACCCTCGGCCGCACGATTCATTTCACGACGAGTGGCTTCGGCGGCTTCGACAACACCTTGACCGGCTCCGACGCGCGATCGGTGGGCGTCTCGATCAACTACCAGGGCGCCGGTCCCTTCGCAGACACCACCACCGATCCGGACGGCTACGTCACTGCGATCAATAGTGATCTTACGGGCTACCGACACCGCCTGGACACCGTGCTAACGGCGGACAACGCATCGGTGCCCTCCCTCAAGTACTCGTACGACAGCCTAAATCGCGTCAACCAGGCATACGATGCCGTCGCACTCCGTCAAGGAAGTCGGGGCGCCTATTCCTTCTACCTCGCCGAGGGAGCGCGCGGCGAGCGCCTCGATCCTGCGGGTGGACAGTACACCGTCATCTACGACATCTATCATCGTCCGCTCGAATATCTCGACGAACTCAGTCGAGTCACGGTCGTCACCCATGATGGGAGAGGACGAGTGACAAACTATACATACGCAGAAGGAAACCAGGAGCTATTCGGCTACGATGATCACAACAACACTGTCTCTCTGCAAAGGATCGGCAATCCCAACGCCCCCCCCCTGACCATCCCGGCCATCCAGGCAGTGTGGGAGCAGACTTGGAATAAGCCGACGAGCATCACCGACTCGATGGGGTGTACGACAACGTTCTCTTACGTTCCGTCGGGCACAAGCGGGACGTCATTCCTCCAGACAGCGACCCGCTGCAAGCCCGATTCCTCGCAATCCAATCCCACGTATCAGTTCACCTACAACGCATATGGCCAGACGCTCACAACGACCGATCCGACGGGCCTGCAGACGTCCAATGGCTACGACACATTGGCCAACCATAGCAACCTCCTGACTACGGCCATCGATCCGACCGGTGTCAACGCCGTCACTCACTACGGCTATGACGCCAACGGAAACGTGACGAGCGTCACCGATCCGCGCAGCTACGTGACGGAGAACCAGTACGACAACGATCGACGCAAGACCGTCGTCCTGCAACACAACGGCAACATCTCGGCTGTCCTCATGGCCGGCGAGAAGACGACCTACGATGCGCTCGGGCGCGACACCGAAGATGACGGTGCTGCGACCATCTCGGGGACCTCCGTAACCTCCTGGCAAATGCTCAGGTCCACCACCTACACTGACGACAGCAGGGTGCTGACCAGCAAGGACGGCGCGGGAGATGTCACTACCTACGCCTACGACGCGATGGATCGTACCAACCTGGTCATCGATCCCGTCGGGCATAGCACGGGGACTGTCTACGATCTTGCCGGACAGGTTTCGTGCATCTGGCACGGAGGAACTTCCACGACGGCGCCCACAAGCTGTGGCACTCCAAACCCCTCCAGCTACGCGGGTTCGGGGTCCTTCTTGTACGAGGTGAATAGTTACTCACCCAACGGAAAGCTGCTTACCCAGCTTGATGCCGATAACAACAGCACCCAGATGACCTACGACGGTGTTGATCGTCTACTCCAGGTCACCTTTCCATCGAAGACCCAAGCATCAGGTGGGACGGACGCGAGCGATGTCGAGATCTACACCTACGACAGCAATGACAACCGCTTGAGCGATACTCGGCGCGACGGCCAGGTCATCAACTTTCAATACGATGCCCTCAACCGCATGACCGTCAAGCAGCTACCCGGGGCAACCTCGGGTTGGGTCTACTACGGGTACGATCTCGCCGGCCGGCTTAAGTACGCTCAGTTTGGCAGCAGCGCGACGGGCAGCCCAGGGATCACCTACGGGTTTGACACTGCGAAGCGAGTGACGAGCGAAAGCAACAACCTGAGCGGCACCGCGCGGGCCATGACCTATCAATACGACCTGTCGGGCAATCGAACCGTTGTCACCTGGGCAACGGACGGAAACTACTTGAACTACGATTTCGATGGCTTGAATCGGGTATCCGCAATCCGGGAAAACGGCGCGACTTCCGGAGCCGGCGTTCTGGCTTCCTATTCGTACGATAACCTATCGCACCGCACGGGAATCACACGCGGCAACGGGACGAGCACCGGCTTACAGTACGATCTTGCGTCGCGCCTGACGGTGCTCACTCAGACGGTCGCAAACAGCTCGCAAAACCTCACGGTGAACCTCGCCTACACACCCGCGAGCCAGCTGTACACGCGCACGGGCTCGAACTCAAGCTATGACTCAACCCCTGCCGAAGCGAGTAACGCCTACACAACAAATGGCCTGAATGAAATCGCAAGCGTGGCGGGGATAGCGTATCAATACGATCCCAGGGGAAATCTGACCTCTGATGGCGCTCGCACGCTCAACTTCGACGCGGAGAATCACCTCCTCTCGGTGACCGGAGGCGCAGGCCTGACGCTGCAGTACGATCCCCTCGGCCGAATCTGGCAGACGACCTCCGGTGGCACCGCTACGCAGTTCCTCTACGACGGGGCGCGGCTCGTCGCGGAATATTCGAACACCGGGACCGTGCTGCGCCGCTACGCACAAGGTCCCGGGACCGATGACCTGGCGGTCTGGTACGAGGGGTCCGGCCTTACAACTCGAAATTGGATCCACACAGATGAGCGCGGGTCGGTAATCGCTACAACAGATGGCACCGGTACAGCGACTATCTACACTTACGGCCCGTATGGCGAACCCTTGTCCGGGTGGACAGGCTCCCGATTCCGCTACACGGGGCAGATCGCCCTGCCGGAGGCGCAGCTATATCATTACCAAGCCCGGGTCTACGACCCGGGAATGGGGCGGTTTCTGCAGACCGATCCAGTGGGGACAAAAGGTGATCTCAACCTCTATGCTTACGTCCATAATGACCCCATCGATAACGTGGATCCGTCCGGTAATCAGGAGATGCCGTCAAACATACGTAACTTTGCCATGGAGATGAACAGCGATTCCCAGGCCGAGCAGGCAAGGCAGGTGGCTGACGCGGCCAACGCCCAAGCACTGGCTCAAGCCGCTAGTTACGAGAATCGACAGGTTGCGGGACATGCCCTCTCGGCTGCCTTAGTCCCAGTGGCACCCGAGGCGTCAGCCCTTGTCGCTGTAGCTTGCCTGGCCGACACATATCAACATGATGGCCGTATAGACGTGACGGACGGGCTACTTACGGTCGTGTCAATCGTCCCGGGCGCGCGCGCGGCGGCTGAAGCAGGGCGTCCCTTGGCTCAGGCGATCCAGGGAGCGCAGCACGGTCTTCACATGACCACCGAAGCTTTAGCCTCGGCAAAGGCGGCGGCGACGGCTGCAATTGAAAAAGCCAGGGGACAAGACAACACCTCGATCAGCGTCAAGGCCAACAAGGACGGCTCGGCCACGGCCACCACGACTCGCACCGGAACCAGAATTCAGCAGAAAATTACGTGCGCCAAGAATGGATGCAAGCCGGGAGGGGCGGTGACGGTCACCTCGGCCGAGCCCGGTGATTCCAGCGATTAGAGGTGCGGGCGCGTCGTGAGTAGAGCGGACTCGCGGAGGGACTGCAATTGCCTTTCCCCGGTGTCTTCATGGCCCATAGCATGGAGCGCCTGCCGCCGTTGGTCGACGCGCTCGATGGTCGGCTAGTAAGTTCCTTGCGCATCGAGTCGTTCCAGGGTGAGCACCTGATTCCCAAGCGGGAGAACATCTTTGAGGATCTGACCGGTTGCTGCATCGACTGTCATATCCTCATCCATGCCAGCTGTGGACTCACGAAACCGTGCCTCCCCGCTCTTGGGGATCCGCTCGAGAAATGAAATCCTCGACTCGGTGAAGTGAATCGGGTCCGCCGACAGCCAAACTACTGTCGTAGCTTCCCGCGGAGCACCTGCTCTGAGCAATACGCGACGTTGAAGAGCTTGCGACAACCAGCTACCAGGTAGGCCCGGGGACTGGATAATCTCATTGATTTTCTTTGATTTGAATTCGCCCTCGACATGCCAGCGACCTTTCTCGGGATTCAATTTCAGATCCGCCTCGAGAACGTCGTTCACTGACACGATATGGGCGGCGTTGATCATCGTCCCATCTGCCTGCGTCCATTCGAGCAGGAACGTGTCAAGCGAACCCACTGTATTGGGCGTCACTGGAATTAACACGGCTGAGCTCCCCGCCGCCTTCACGTCCCCATCAGCATCGCGCTCCAGCGTAAGAACCGTATAGCCAACCGTAAGTCCTTTCATTTTCGCAACGCTCAATTCGCGATAGAACGGCTTGTGCACCGGGGTGCGGTCGTGGAACTCCAAGGACGCAATCAGTGCGCTGACGACGCTTTCAAACGTATGCACGTAGCCGAGGTCAATATGTGCGCAGTAGATGCTATGCTCCTGCTTGTTGGCGACGTACTGTTTCATTGCTCCCACCCGCGACTCCTTGCCATCATTGATGTGGTACAGCCACCTGAGAGCCAGAAACGGAGTGGTCCCAAACTGACCAGCGTCGACGACTTCGATTGCGCTTTGTTCAACCTTGCCTTGTGATTTCTCGATGACGCCTGCAAACGTTTTCTTCGCCAGAGCCCTGAGGAACGCGGCGGGATCGCGTGGCTCCGGATAGATTTCGCAACTCGCAGTGATCTCGGAGCCAACGCTGAATTCAATCGAGTAAGAGCCCTCCTTCTTCTCTATCTTTCCAGGAACCGCGACGGGTAGCTTTGCGCTGAACCATCCGTCAGCGCTATGAATCTCCCGAACTTCCTTCAACTTTCCCTCACGTCCGCGTGCCTCTGTCAGCCATTGCGGTTCGGCGCCAAAAATCCGCGGCGCGGTGAAAAGCATCAGCCATAGACCCATCCACGTTAACTTCACTCCAAGTCTCCCGCAAAATAGCGCTCTGGACCCGACACTCGAGGGACTCCGTATCAGTGCCTTGTTGGTCCAAATGCGGCTCCAATCAGGCAGAGTCCACCGACTGTGAGGCAAGCAATGAGGACGAACCAAAAACGTAGCGGATTTCTGTCTCGATTCGCGCCGCCCATAAACGCGTCTATCTCACCTGTGTAGAGTCCGAACAGAGCCATTGAAATGAATGCTGGCGCGAGTGCCAGAATCTGCAGCCGCGTAACTGAACCCGTAGGGTGACGCACAGCCGATATCAGAAGCCAGGCAACTAGCAGCCACCAATAGACATACATGGCCCATCGCCAAGGCTGTTCGAAACGCTTGCGAATCTCGAGTATGGTCATGCTACCTAACTGTGAAGTTGAGGGGCCAGATGACAACGGCAGACAGCCACGGTGGGCCCGCAATAGCGATAAGGTCGCGCCGCGGCAATCAGTCCGTGCCTCACGACACCCTCCAACGAGGGTTAGCAGGGCTGCCCAACTTGAAGCCCCGTCGCATATCGGCCCCGTGGCGTCCGTGTTCGCGCACGTTCCTTGCCGGGGCGCGCGGCCCCCCCCACGACGACGAACACGAGCAGCGCGAAGATCAGAAGGAGCATATTAAGTTCGCAGCGAATCGATCGATTTCGACTTGCGGAAACAACCTGATGTGATGCCTAGTTTAGTACGGCCTATCCCTGTGTTTCTTCTTTTTTATCCCAGTATTGCGACTGGGCTGCCCACCAAACCTAGATCCGATTTCGCGTCCCTTCGCACTCGCACCCTCCAGCCTGGTGATTCAAGGGACCGAGGACGACGTTCTCCGGCGGATTCAGAAGAACCGCGATCGCACAGCATTCCTAGATCGCGCGTGTTCTCGTTGTGTCTCTATCCGGGAAGCGTCGGTCACCTAGGGAGAGCTGATCACCCACAATGGCGGGCCCTGGATTGCCTCGTTCCTGGCTCGGCATGACCGTAGGGCGTCGCTACTCGGGGTGCGGCGGATTCCTCACCGAAACCGCATTAGCCGCTACTTGCGAGACTCAGGACGTCGATGACGGAGCAGACGAACATGTTCTCTTGGGTTTCACCAGGAAAGCGTCGTGGCCGCACTTGCGCACAAGATGTTGCGAACATGTGTCTTGGCCGTCTCTTCGCTAATCGACAGCGTGGCTGCGAGCTCTTTGTTAGAGCTCCCGGTGGCGATGAGGGCCAGTACTCTGACCTCGCGCTCGGAAAGCATGTCTTCGTCAACCCGCAGGGCAATCTGTTCCGCAATCGTCGCGTCGATTCGTCTCACTCCGCCATGCACGAGGCGGATGGTTTCAAGCAGGTCCTTGCGCACGCGAGCTTTGACAATGTATGCCTGAGCTCCCGCTCTGAGCGCACGTTGAGCGAGTGCGTCCCCCTCATAAGTCGTCAACACGATTATCCTGGCGGTCGGAAACTCCCCGCGGATCGCGATGATGGCATCGATCCCGTCCATCTCGGGCATCTGTACATCCATCAGCGTTACATCTGGCTTGAGTCGGCGGAATTCCTCGAGCGCTTCCTGCCCGTTTGCGGCCTCGCCTACGAGAACCATATCCATGTGATCGGCGATGAGTGCAGCGACGCCGCCCCGCAAAAGCGGATGATCGTCCACGACGAGAATACGGATTCTCGCAGCGTTCATACGCAGGATCCTAGCGCTTGGCGCCGCGGAGTTCACTCATCGCGCGCTGGCCAAGCCGTTGGCTCCCAAAGCGCGTTGCCCCAGAAGGCAATTCCTCCACGGTTATCTGCAGGTCAGCCCTGGCGTCCATCCGAACGCCCGGTAACCGGAAATCTGAAGACCAAGCTCGAGCCACAGGTAATGACGCAACGGGCCAGAAGACGCGGACACTCATCGATGTGCCTTATGACGCAATCTGTTGCAACGCGATGCGATCCGGTGCGCGGCTGCAAAACCGACACCAGCCGGGTGGGGGTGAGCTCGACAGTCGCACTCCTGTTCTCCTGACTCCTGGCTCCCCTACCCTGTCAGTCATGGAGATCCTCACCCAACGCGACCACGCCGCCGACGAAACGCCGTTGCGCGGTCGCGTCCGCATTGCAGGCAGCGCCATCGCTGCTCCGATTGATCGAGTCGCAGACTGTCCGGCGTCAGCGGGTGTCCGCGGCCGCAATGGCTTGGAATATCGTCACGCCGGACTTTGCGGCGATCGATATTGTGGAAGTGGACGACCGCCGTACTATTAGTCGCGATCAGGCCCCCGCTACCAACTAATAGGATGTCCCTGGGTTACGCATCAGGCCTGCCGGATTGATCGTCAGCCTGGCGGCCAGCTGTCGGCCCGTCTGAAATACCGGGATATTGCCTACGAGACTGCGCAGGGCGGCCCGCGCAGCCTCAACGTTGCTGCCTTGCAGGGCCCCATTTAAGTCCGCGACAGCCTCACGGTACGCAGCCTCGTCCGGCAACCCGACCTCAGACGCCGCCGCTCACCGGGCAGCCGCTCGCCGCGCGTTGGCCTCCCGCTGACGGAGATCTTCGACGGTTGGGCCCAAGGTCGCGGCACGGGATGGACGCTGCGCAATGAGGGCTTCGAGGTCCGCAATCTCGGCCGCTATGGCATCCGCCATTGGACTTAATCCGCGAGCGAGCTCTTCGTTCTCCCGCTGATGCCACTCTTGGATGAGGCTGCAGAACTTCTCAACCGCCTTACGGCTCAGGAGTTCCGACCTTACCGGCTCGAGAATCGCGGACTCGACCACATCCAGTCTCGCCGTGGCATCTACAGGACAGGCCGCCCGGCCGCCGTTCAGGAAGGTGCCGCAGGCGTAGCGCGGCGGTTTAGACGTGACGACCAGCCGCGAGCCGCATCGCTCGCAGGTGAGTAGCCCCGAAAGCAGGTAACGACGGGGCCGATCCGAGCGGGTCGATTGCGCCCGCTCCGAGAACCGCTGCTGAACCGCCTCCCAAGTACCCGGGTCGATCAGTGCCGGGCATTCCGTAACGATCCAATCCTTCTCGGGGCGTGCCCGCCGCAACCGTCGTCCACTGTCCGGGTCCTTGACCCAGACTGTACGGTTCCAGACCACCCGACCCGCATACCGCTCATTCTGCAGGAGAGGGTTCAGTGTGGAGATGAGCCAGCAGCCGTCCCGGCGACGCTCAGAACGTTGCCAGCTCGATCCCGGAGACGGAATCTTGCGTGCATTCAGGTCCCGCGCGATGGCCTTCATTGACGCGCCGGCAGCAAAGCGCGCGAAGATCTCGCGCACGATGGCCCCTTCTTCCGGAATTTCTCGACCCTGGCTGTCGAACCCGTAAACCTTGCCGCCCGTCGGCCTCCCCATGGTTGCCCGCATTTGCAGCGCAGAGTGCGTGCGCGCGCGGATGCCTGCACGAAGTTCATCGGACATGAGCCCCGACAACCCGGCCTGCATCCGCGCCTGGGGACTTTCGCTGTCAAATCCGTCGAGAACGCCGACCACCCGAACGCCGCGAAACCGGAGCCGATCAAGTAAGGGTGCGAGTTCCTGGCTACGTGAAAGGCGCGTCAGGTCTGCAATCAGTAAGACATCGCCTGAGACCAGCGCCGCCATGACACGCTGAAATCCTGGTCGGTTCCCGAGAGCCGCTCCGGATATCCCCTGGTCTGTGAAATCTGCGACGACAGAGATGTCGTTGCACTTCGCGTATTCATGGCAGCGCCGCTGCTGGTCCGCAATCGAGGCTTCGGTCTGACGGTCCGTGCTGTACCGCGCATAGGTATACGCACGCATGCTGCAGCTCCTCCAAGACCCAGCAAGAGCCTATTCCAGCTTCTGCTCCACTGGAAGCGGTTTCAGGGGCTGCTGGGGTGCCGCCGGTTTCGGCTGGGGCAGCAGTTGACCCGATCTCCATCGGTCGTAGACCGAGCGCGCCAAAAGTTGCACGAGAGTTTCTATTTCCGACTTCATTGAACCATGAGGAGCTGCATTCGATGCTGGCATGATCGATGCCTGCCCGCTTCTCACGTAGTCGCGCGACGCACCTAATAACCCGCAAGCGAGCGTTGCAAGTGAAATTCGACGCAAGCCGGTACGCAACGGAATGCACCAAGATGAGACGCTAACAAGCGCTTCGCTACATCCGCTGGCAAATACCGCGTCGCTCTATACAGTCCGGCGGCACGATCTCCACTGTATGCGGCGGATGGCCATCCTCAAGAAGGCCGACGCGCGATATCCCCATCGAAGACCCGCCACAGGAACCTACCGGTCGCGTCCGGCATGATCTGACTGCCGTCGGGGAACGGCTGGCGAAGCACGGCACGGGCACTCTCGCTGCCACTCGCAGCGAGCAGTGCGCCGGGCCAGCTTCATGGCCGCGCCGGCCGCCTCGAACTATGGCGCGATCCGGCCGTCTCGCGATCCCCGGCCGGTGACGCGTAAAATCCCGCCACCACGCTGCGACGTGCCGGAGTGACGTTCGATGAATCGCGATCAGCTTTGCTGCAACATTGGCCAGCCCCTCCAGCTGCAGCCGCCAGCGATTCATCTTGACAGGCTCGGCCGGGAGCTTCGTTGCCCCGACGAGGACTGGATCATCCGCAATGTCACACCTACCGAGGTCCATCTCCAGCAGGCTGGGGGCTCGCAGCTCAAGGTCTGTATCGGCGGGGATGCGGTGAAGAGCTACACGAGGAACCCTTCGCGGGACGCCGGTGGTGTCCACTACGGCTTCCTTGTCCTCACCGTGCAGCTGAGCATCCGCGACCGCCAGGTCACGTTGCGGCCGTGTGGACGCGCGGGCGAACGCGTGGCGCCGCCGCCGGCGCAGATCGCACGCAACTCCGTGGAGCTAATCGCCCTTGGTCCAGACATCGTTTTCACCGGTAGCTGCAGCAGGGTCACAGAATCCGAATGGGTCGTTGACCTCGGTGAGTTCATCGTGGGCGACTATCAGCTGCTGGCCACGTACACCGGCGGCTTCACGGGCGTGCCAGCCCGAGACCGATACGTTGTGGCCAACGAGCTCGGCGACGGCCGCGATCTGACTGGCCCTCCTGTCTTGACTCGAGGGCGACTCGGGAGATGCCATCACCTGCCGGGTGGCTCCACGATTACCTCGGACGAGGGCTCAGGCTCTCGGCAGTCAGTGGGCGATTTCGGAGAGCGGCGACATGTTCGCTAAGAATGGCCGCATCGCTCAAGTGTCGGGAGCTGACGCGCTTCCTCAGCGCATCCGTGAATGCCTGTCGTTGCAGAAAGGGGAGGTTTTCCGCAACCCGCACCTCGGGTCACGCTGCATGGAGTTCTACGGTGCCTACTCAGGGACTCCATGGCTGGACCGCTTGCTCAAGTTGGAGCTCGTCAGGCACACCGCGGTCACACACTTCGATGAACTCCGGAACACCGCCTACGTGGCGCACGCCGTGAGAATCCGCCACGAGGCGCTTTTCCGTCCACTCAGCCTCAACGGGCTGTTTGCGCTGTATAGGGCTCTGTGCGATTAGAGGTGCCACGCAAGCGAGCGTAGAATCGCTCGTACGGGAGCGTAAAGATTATGGCAGACGACCGGCCCGAGTTGACGGTCCTCACAGGTACACGAACATCGTCGTCGTCTGTGGCCAACTACGTCATAGCTGGCGGTGACCCGGTGGTGGTAGTCAACCCCATAGTCAGGGAGCTCCAGGACCTGAACTCACCCTTGCCGCAGGAACTGGAGCGCCAAGACTCGGCTGCGACCGTGTTAGCGACGCTCCGGGACCGCCATCCGCCGCACGCTATTGAAGCCGACGGCGCCCCGCGTGAGTGGGAGCTTGCTGGACTGTACTTCATCAATCGCGTGCGATTGCACGAAGCGCTCGGCGTTTTGCACGCGCTCTACCATCAGATGCTCCTGGCGCAGGAAGCTGCCAACAAATGGATACACAAAGGGCTGCCGCTGGTTTGGATCTCCGACTGCTACCAAGCGCTCGGGTATCCAGTCCATGCCAGACGCTACCTGATGCTGACCTTGTGCGAAGACGCGATTCGCTCAAAGGGGGTCATTGTTCCCGAGGAAGGGGGCGTCTATTACCGCGCGGTGTGGCGATACGGAATCACCGACGAGGAGTTCCATCGATTGGCACAGAGGTTTTACGCCTTGGCGCGCGAATCAGAGAGTAGCGGGCACTACCCTGAAGCCCTTCTCCTGGAGCTCGGCTCCGATTGGCAAACTGAGACGCCATCCGCGCTTGAGAGCGGCACGTACGTGGTCAATCCGCTCTACATGAAGCACCTGATGAAGCAAATGGGTGACGGTACAGGGCAGGCAGTGGAGCATCTCGCTCAGTACCTGATGGACTGCATGCCCGGCTGCCGGACGCTGCGTCGCGCACGATCCCATTCCACCGACTACGACCTTGTATGCACCGTAGAGGGTTTTGAAGTCGACTTCCGCGCCGAGTTCGGCCGGTACTTCCTATGCGAATGCAAAGACTGGCAGGGGCCCGCGGACTTCCCAGCAATTGCGAAATTCTGTCGAGTGCTTGATTCGGTAAAGGCGCGCTTCGGAGTTCTCTTCTCAAAGAACGGCGTGACGGGCCAGCAGCGCACAACTGATTCAGCGCGCGAAATTCTCAAATACTTTCAAGACAGCGGAAAAGTCATCACAGTCGTAAGCCAGACTGACCTCGAAAGCGTCGCACAGGGATACAGCTTCCTGCGCTTGCTGCGCGCCAAGTATGAGGCTGTGCGCCTTGATCTAACTCCAGGAAAACAAGAGTCGTGAGCGACGTATGCGTCGTAATTCTCTCGAGCACGGTGATTTCCGCGGCCGTGAGTGGTCTTTTCCATCTCTGGTCGCTGCGAGTTTGTCATTGCACTGAATTTGCACTGAGGGATTGGCGGATTTTCAGCGGCCGAGCTTCCTCAAGGGTGACCACAACCGCCAGCATGCCGTCAACTCTTGCTCATTTGGAATCGACATCAGGGTCGCGGCGATCACATCGCCCCTGCCAATATCAGCGGACCGTATTGCTTGCACCTCCGAGAGTGTCAAATCCACGATGATCGGCACGCCCACTACCATGTCGCGCAACGCTAGCTCCGGCGGGTCGCTATCCCCGTCAATATCCATCACGGTGAACATCGACGTGTTGTAGACGGGCTTCGCGCTGTTCATCGACATGTCGAAACCGAATACGCTCGCCATTAGGTTTCGCGTTCGTGACACGGCAGAGTCGACACCGAGGCCGCCGAGACCGGAACCGGCCGCCTCATTTACAATGGCATCGACCATCGTGTGAAACTTCGACGAGTCGATCGTTTTGTAATCAACAACGCCCACGATTTCGGCGTAAACACCCTTGATCGCGTTGAGCGCGGCGAGTGCGTCTGCTTGCAGAGCGGTGCCATCCTTCTGCTTGAACCCCGCATTGAAGTGTAAGCAGTCGTTCCGGAGCCGGCGGATCACATCAAACCGCGCCGCCGTAGAGTCGGTTATCGCGCCAATTCTCCGAAGCCTCTCAACTCGGTTGAATTGACTTTCCCCATCAATGTTGTGACCAGCGCTGGACGCGAAGAACCGGCATAGGTCCTCCGCGCAGACTCCAACGAGGGCGATGGCACTGGTGTATGCGCCAAGCGCATAAGTGAACTCCGCCTCCTTCAATAGCTTTATGAAGTCGCCCACCCGCTCCACGGCGCCAATATCGACCACCGTCCATTGGCGTTCGACGATGTCGGCCACGTTAGCGTCCATCCAGTTCCGGTATGCCTCCCGTGCGACCTCCTTGTCGCGCTCGATTAACCTAGCGGCATCAGGATAAGAGAACTTTCCGTAGTCGAACTTCCGCGCGTCGATGTACATGCATTGATCCCTCACTCATGATCGGGCTCTCTTCGCAAGAGTTTCACTTGAATTCTTAACCGTAGGGGACTGGCGCGATACCGGTCATTCAGTGCGCAGACTAAATTCCCTAGGCCAGCTCCGGAACGTCCTCGCCTCGCAGGAATCCTCCGCCGGCGTCGACATCATTCCTCGCGCTGGGTCCTCACCCGCATCGGTTACCGCGACTTACACAACTATCCGACGATACTCGAGTGGAAGCTGAAACCGCTCATGCAAGTGTGAGAGGAATCTCTTACTCCCGGCGTCTAACAGCGCCTCGCATACCACGAACATCTTCTCTGGATTCCACGCTCCATCGCGGTAGGCATATTCCATAAGCTGTCCGAGCGCTTGCCGAATGGCCTCCGATGCCGTACTCGTGACCTTCACCTCATATATCCAGCAGCGTTCGTCATCAAATTTGACTACTGCATCAACAAATCCCCCCAAACCGCTCGGCTGCTCTGTTCCCACAGCTTTGCGTCCGTGCTCCGCACTCAGGTCGTTATACAGCTTCTCAACCAACATGTTATGACGAAGCACTGTCAGTTCAGTTTCCGTGCGTTTGCGTCCCCTCCCCGTCCGCGCCCTGGGTCGGTGTCCCGGCGTAAACACCGGACGCCCATCTGTTCCGGTGAGTTGAATGTAAACAAACCAAGGAAACATGTTCCGTCTTAGAACGGGCTGGCGTAACTCACCAATTCGATCGAGATACTGACTTAGTTCCGCGGCTCTATGTGCCCAATTGCCAGCTGATCCGCGAAAAGCTGTATGTTGCTCAAACCAGGCAATGACTCGTTCGTGTTTCCTGACGTCAACAGTTGTGTGGTAGCGATTTGGCGCGATCGTAGCGAACGCTCTAGCAATTAACAGATGAGGAACCTTCGACAAGCCCCCTTCGCCCCGTGCCTGCCTGGCACGTTCCACAAGGCTATCGAACATCGACGGGGATGGGTCGCGCGCAATTTCCAATGTCAGGGAGCGAAAGAAGGCTCGATGAGACTGGATCTCATGCGCCGCCAGAACGCCCTGCCCGGCGTGGCTGACTGCGTTGTCCTGTTGCTGCCAAACACGGTCAACCGCCGCGTCGATATCTCCTGCGGCGATAGCCCTCCTGACTGCAGCCACAGTCTCTTTGTAGCGCGGAAGCCATTCACTCAAGAGCCAGCTGTTCGGTTCAAGGAAACCACGAATCAGGCGCGTCAGAGAACTACTGGAGGAGAGGGATATGGTGTCAGCTGCTGGCTCCTTCAACCGCCAGGATCCCTTGCCGGCCGCCTCGGTCGTTTCTACAACCCCTTCGATTACCAGCTCCTGCCGTGCCCACCTTATTTCGTGCTCGTAGAACTTTCGCCCTGTACGAATCCTGTCCCTTTCTGCAGGAGTCAGGTCCCACGCGCTCGCTAGCGCTACGTATGCTTCAGACGGCGATACTGTGCCGCGAGCTCGAAGCAGAGATACTAGATCGGCCTTTATCGTAGTGCGATCTGGTACAGGCACACGGACACCCCGTTAAATCACTTCCAGTCAACCGCCGCGGCCCTCTAAGACTGTTTCGAAATATTTTGGATAATCCGAGACTACGCGCCGAATCGCGCCCGAGTCTCCTTCAACAACAGACTCGAAATCCGCGTCCTGGAGCGCTTCGCCAATACGCTGTGCAATCACGCGGTCTGCGAACCCATACTCAAACGACTCAATCGACCTTAAGTCAGGGAGCCCGTAACTCAACGACTTCTGGAACAATGTCAGCGTGGCAGTGCCCGGCGAATCGCCGGCGGCGCGCTCCGATAGAAATTGAGCAACCGCTGAGACAACCAATGAGCAGTCAAAAGCCAGGGTGTTCTCACAGAAGTCGCTGATGTCGTCTTCCGTGAGCTTACGGCGGAGCTTGCCCCACGCTTTAGTTCCATTGTTCGCTCGGCTGTAGCCGAACAACTCGCGGTAGCTCCTTCCTCGAAGCCAGAGCTTAGCTAACTCAATCGGGAGGTCGTCTGGACTAATCGCCTTAAAGAACCTGTCATCCACCTGCGATACAAACAACGGCCACACTTGGGTAAGCCATCCCTCGTTCGACACAATCACCGATAGATCTTCAACACGCTCGGCAACCCAGGTTTCCACAAACTTAGCACTCGCAACGCCGAGCAGCGTCTTTGCGTACACTGCTTGACGCTCCTGAGACGCCTCTTGTGATTCGACGTACTCAGCGACCAAACCGAAGAGCCTGATCAAAGCCGTCCTCTGATCGTTAGTCGCGAGGTGATAGGCAAACGTCTCCATCGCAAGTCGCTCTGCGGTCGCCTTAAACGTTTCGAAAGACCCCTCCTTCCTATTCGCCATAAGATGACTCTCGACGGAAGAGATGAGTCGCCGCCGTCGCTCTAACTCACCAAGCAAGCTCTTCGCGTTAAATTGGAACTGCGGATTTCCCGTGACAACCGCGTCAGCCCAAGCGCTCCGCACTCCTTCTGGCGCGGTAAGTAGGCTCCATATTTCATCTGCTGACAGGTTTATTACCGCGGTGTTTTTGGAATCGGAAAACGGACTCAATATTCCCAACAGAGAGCTACTCGTCGCCCCCGCATTCGTGTTTGACAGCAGGTCCACGGATGTTCTGAACCGCCAGCTCTCTCGTCTTGACTTTCGCTGATCGTAAACGCTCGGGTCCGCAAAGATGATCAAGCCTTCGGTGTGCATCCCTGCCCGACCTGCGCGGCCGATCAAGTTCTGAAAGTCACGAACCTTGATCTTCTCGCCCCCCTGATGGACCCCCGTAACAATCAAGTACCTGATCGGAAGGTTCACTCCCTGCGCCAGTGTCGAAGTGCAAACGATAAAGTTGATTAGCTCTTGCTGCATCGCATATTCGACGGCCAGTCGGAGGCCCTGGGGCGTATTGCCATGATGCACGAAGACCCCCAGCACGGCTGCGCGGCTCTGCACAGAGCCCTCTCCGTAGTGCTCATCAATTAAGCGTTTCAGTCGGTCCAGTTCTTCGCGGTTCGCAAAATCCGCCGGAGGCGTCGTCGGGTATCCGCGCTCGTAGATCTCCACCGCCCGTGCCGAGATCGCCGATGCAGTATCTTTGCGGCCGCAAAACACGGCGACGGCACCTTTTGAGACGAGACGGATGCCAAGATAAAGGGAAACATCCCTTGCCTCTTTGTTCCCTCTTTCCGGAAAGTATTTGGCCCCCTCTTTTTTTCGAAGACGCTTAAGCTGTCGGCGCTCGATCACGCGTGGCACGAAGTAGTCAAAGTTGGCGAAATCAGTCGATTCATAAAACATCAACTGCCCCAGATGTTCCATCCAACTCGCAAACGCAACTGATCTCGCCGTCGGTAGTAGTCCGCTGCCGTTTACTACCTTCGCCCGCTCTCCGATCAGCCACTCTCCGACTGCTTGAGCGTTAGCGATTACGGCCGACACCAGCACTGTCTGTGCGCCTGCAGGTAGCAGGGCCTTTATCTGGGTTAGAAGCAATTCATACGTAATGCCGCGACTGCCGGACTCAAACTGATCTCCTTCGTCATACACCACGACCCCGATGGCAGGACCGATGGTCGGCAGCTGGCGGAGCATGTAGAGAAACTTCTCGGGGGTTAGAACCAAGATTGCTCGGGACTGGAACATTTCTGGGCTAACCAGCTCAGATACGTCATCCATGAAGTCCTTCTGGAGGACGTCCGTCAATTGGTTGACCGTGATGTCGTCGTGCTTAAAGGAGTTGCGAAGTGACGTACCGATCTCCGCGCACAAAGCGCGAAAGGGTGCCACGATTACCGCGAGCCTGGCTCGATCCGATAAAAATGCACTTCTTAGAATGATCTCGACGGACCGTGTCTTTCCGGCGCTCGTTGGCATCTGAATAATGCCCCCCGCTCCCGCAAAGAACCCGGCGCGCCCGAGTAGGATTTGCGATGGCCATAGCTCCCTAGGAAACCCCGGTCGGCGGATGACCACTGACCATTTCTCGATTGGAAGGTGAGAAAAGACAGGAAGAGTTGCCCACGTTGAGCCTGAGACCCGAATCCGCACAACAGCGGAAATCACGTCAATCAATAACAAATCACGTGCCGTGGCCGCGTCATATGCACGCTTTCGAATTCTGCGAAGCACGGCGATCGCTGCCGAGGAATCCGATCCGTTTTCGAAATGGGAGGCGAGAACGCTCGGTAATGCTCGAATCTCGTCAGCAAACAGCGCGTGCAGAATCGCCGGGGTTTGCGACCACCGTCCCTGGAGAATCCAACGCAACAGCAAATCGAGCGGCTGCTCCTCCGGCGCGTTATCCAACCTTCGGGCAAGCACATAACTACTGCCAGGCCTCCGAGCAAGGTAGTACGCTGCGGCAGCAAGAAGGGTAACGTCACGAGAGAGTTCCTCGCGAAATCTGGATGCAAGGAAAGCGTCGAAGAAACTGGCTGAGAATTGCAGGTCCTCGGAGATCAGCGTCTGTTCTATCGCACTGAAATCAACCGCATCATTCAGATCCGCAGCCGTGTCGCCCAAGTTCGCCAGCGCTAAGACGAATAGGTCCTCCGGCTTGTCCCGTGCCGGGACGGCGATGTGCGCGGCGGCCGGAAGGTCCAGTTCGTACATCTTTCCCTGCGATCGCGTGATCGCAAACAAACGCCGACTGTTAAACTCAGGCTTCATCCGCGGCTTTCTTGTAGATCGCGTGAACCAATGACATGAGATCTGCCCCCCTTACAACGATCAAGCGCAAGCGCTGTTGGTTTATATGCGCCGCAGCGGTAGATAGTTGGAGCGAAGCCTCGTCATACGCAGCATCAGACAAGACGGCCGCCGCGCCAGACAAGTAGACATACGGATTGTCTGTAGGATTCTGAAATCGCTGGACTACCAAAGCCTGCACTCTGTCGCCGGCGTTCAGCAGCCGACGTTTTGTTGCATTCAAGGTCATTCCCAGACGAATGCTATCTATCGATGATGCGTCGATCGCGTCTTGAAGTTTCCCATTGTAGGTGTTGCCGGTAAGTTGTGCCTTCGTCTCAAATGCCAAGAGTGAGTCGGCCGGCGTTGCCGACGAGATCGAGGCAAGTTTGAACCCGAGAATGTCAACTCCCTTCACGGATTCGTCACGACTAGCTTTAGCCGCATACTTGGATCTGGGTACGGAATATCCAAGCAAATGCTCGACGTAGTCAGCTATCAATAGCTCCGCGAAATCTCCTGAACGAATCGCCGGACCTGGCGCGCGACTCTCATCTGGGAAGACCAACTGGATCAAGTATTGAGTACGCGAAAGGCCTGTTCCCTCTCTTAAGCCGTCAATCTCAGCATCGAGACAATAATGCTGCCGAAAGTCCTTCGCCCAGGAGCTCAACAAAGCCGCGTCGGCAGGAACTATCAAGTCCCAGACCTCCACCGAGCGACCATCCGAGGTTCGGAGCACCCTCTCGGTCTTGGAAAGACAGCTCAGATGTGCAGGCGTCATATGTCTAGCGCGTAAGGACTTGCTGCTGAGCTGGTCTCGTTTCGCGCCGGCACGAAAAGGCTGAGCTTCGGAGGCCCGTTGCATCTCGCGCGTTTAGCTGGATGACGTTCAAGCACGGGGCGCGAAATTCTATGCCTTGCGACGCGAACATATTCGGCGCCTGGTATCTATCTGTTGCAACCGGAATGTCTATCGCATCAAGCGGCAAAGCGTGGCCTCCCGTCTGAAGTTACTGCCGGGCGCTTAGCGATTCGATGGCAGGCCGAGCTCTGAATGAGCCCGGCCAGACCCTCGCGACGACTGATCCGTCTTCCTGACATCAAGGGTCATCCCCTCCACCGCATCGACGGAACTACCAGGTCGAAGTGCCCTCCTGCCCGTATGGCTTCGTCCACGAGGCAGTGTAGCGACGTCAGCTCCCGACGATCAGTTTTGGAAGTTATTGTAGGCATTTGATTTTGCTGACTAACTTCACACAATTAAGTCACGGGCGCGCCATAGAATTAGAAGATAGGTTCCCCGACCTCCACGGCAGTGCCCGGAGTGGCCAGTGCGCGCCATTTGCGGTGCCGCCATTGGCCAGACAACCAGATCAGCAAGGAAATGCAATTCCCTAATCTTCAAACCGAGACAGCGCTCCACGAGAGAGTGATGGCCGCAGACCCGATTGCCCCGGCTGATCTGTTTGCTCAGCTCACAGAACCACTCATCAACGCCATTCGGCAGGACCTCCGATGCGACGCGGAGGTTGCCCGGGACTCCGCGGTCGATGCCCTTTTCGACTACCTACGCAGCCCCAGTGCGTACCGGCCGGACAAGGGCCGCCTCTGCACCTTTCTCACACAGGCCGGAAAGCATAAGGCGATCGACAGAATCAGAGCCCGGTCTGCCGAAGCTCGTCGAGATCAGGAGTTTGTATCGCTCGTCGAACTTCGACAATCGGCTCCGAATGAAGAGATGGAACGATCCGCAGAGGTTCAAGAGTTGTGGCGAAAGATCGAACAAGTCGTGCAGGACGATCGGGACCGAGCTGCCCTTGCCTTGATCTTGGATGGCGAGCGCTCAACCGACGCCCTCGCCGAAGCCTTTGGGATTCACGGCTTGACGCAACTGGAGCGCCAGCGCGCGGTGAAACGGCACCGCGACCGACTCATGAAAACGCTGGAGCGCCTTGGAGCCAGGTTACGCGATGACTGAGGAGATTGGTTGGTTGGATTTCGCAGCAAGTCGCGCCCAACGCGAATCCTGGACGTTGGGTTTCACCTTGTCGCACCTTACTGAGGTCGAGCGCACCGCGGCCGTCGATCTTGCTGCCGAGTTAAATTGTGACGCCACGACGATCCAATGGATCTTTCTATGTAGAGCCCCGTCGGAGGAGCACTTCGCCGAAGACGTCGCGCGTATCGCGTCGCGCTTTGCCGTGGATCCAAACCGGCTCACTGGGCTCGTCCGCCGCGCTGATGCACTCGCGGCGTTGACAGCGGAAAGTCACGACGCGTCAGAGAGCATTCTCCTCGCCGCCCGTGATCGTGAAGACGACGAGGTCAAGCCATGAGTCTGCGCCGTCAGGACCTACTTCACCTGGAGGATCTGGCGCTACCCGACGTCTACCCTCGCGACCTAATCACGCTCATACCACTTCGGCTGCCATTGGCATTCGTACTGGTGAAGGGACTCACCACAAATGCGCTGCGAGACTGGCTCATGCATCGGCGGATTACCTACAAATCAGACGGTCCGCACCGACGCCTCCACGGCGCGCTTGTTGCCCGCGCAGGCCGCGGCATCGTCTTCGTAGACTCCAGCGATGACGCTGCCGAGCAACAGTTCACCGCCGCTCATGAGACTGCACACTTCATCGAAGATCATGCAGGACCACGACAGGAAGCGTTGAAAAAATTCGGCGACCCGATCCGACCCGTTATTGACGGTCAGCGTGCGCCGACCCCTGAGGAATCAGTCTCGTCAGTGTTGAATCGCGTGCCACTTGGGATTCAAGTTCATCTTATGGCTCGCGGTAGCACGGCGTTGATCGATAGCTGGGACGTTGAAGAGCGCGAGCAACGTGCCGATCGCATTGCCCTCGAGCTCGTGGCGCCTACCAAGGCTGCTCTGAGGCTGTTGCGGCAATCCACGGGTCTTGCCGAAGCCTCTGATTTGGCTGCGGCAACAGTGCTCGCGCAGCACTTCGATCTCCCCCAGAGTGCCGCGCACCTTTATGCGAACCTGCTCCTGAGCAGAGCTCGATCGCGCCCGAAGCTGAGTGAACGACTCTTGGGAAGCAACCGATGAGCCGGCCGGATACGATGCCCTCGACAGTGGCGGAACGCCGAGCGGCTAGATCCACAGATCCGACCCTCGAGGCCCACGCGCCAGATGCAGTCGTCGGGGACCGAGAGTACGCAGAAGCCTTTGGAGAGGATCTTGCGCGCACGCTGGACGTAGACACGTGGGCTACCGGGATCGACTGGGAAGGAGCCGTTGCGCGACTTCGTGGTGAGATTGCGGCGGCAGTACATCGCGAGGAATCGCTACGGGAGATCGTCCGACGCGAAGTCCTGCCCAAGATACGTAGCGCGCCCGGAGCGCATAAAGACGCCGGCGTCTATCTCGCCCGACCCGAAGAAATCGCCAAGATTCATGAGGGCATGCTCTTTCCAGGCTTAGTGGAGGCGATCGATGGTACTTCGTCATCTCACGATACGTTGCCGCTCGGGATCACACAAATAGGCATCGCGGTCGTGAGTTACGGTGGAACCTCCGCAACGTTCGCGCAACGAGTGTATCGCAAAGAGGTCGCTGGACGAACTTCAGATCCGTTCAAGGCGGCCCTAGAAGTCATTGACCGTCGAGACGCGCGATCTGGCGTCGATCAGAAGGACGGTCTAAGCGAGCTCGCCCGGCGCGGGATAATGACCTACGCGGAGCGCAAAATCCTGCTCGACAAGGCTACTGCACCTTGGCGCATCGGCCACGGAGCCCCCGCGCCCTACGAGCTTCTGACGGGGTCGGGGAATATGCGTCTTCTTGAGGCGTCACTTGATGTGCTCCGCAAAATGATCCTGGAACTTAAGCAGTTCGTCTTTATCCCCAGCGCACCTGGCGAGAGAGGCTTGTTGACGATTGGCAACGCTCTACTCCCGGGTGAGTACGTCATCATCAACACACTCGAGGGCGTGATCGAGCGCATTGTAGAAAATGGCCACTACGCCGCGCAGCACAAAGAGAGTGCCCGACGGTTTGTGCACGAGTGCGGTCCCCACGTGATGTACGGTCTCTACTGTGCATCAGAACATTCACCCCCTTATATGTTCTACGGTCACTGCGAGCACATCCATACGGCCGCTCGAATCGCGATCGCCGACAGCATTTTGCGTCCGGCTCGTGGATTCCCAATGCTGATCGATGTCGCTGACGTGACGTGCAAAAGCGCTTTCGGCGCCGCAGGCTTCCTGGGTCTTATCCACGACGCGTACTCACAGGCCGGAATCCCGATGCGGTATTTCGGCGAGCGCGAGACGCGTCGTTAGTAGGAGTTCAGATGGCTACAAACTCAAACCCCTCTTCCCTTGAGTCAAATGCTCGGGATGACCTGATACGCGAGACGCCAGAAGGCGTGCTCAATGAGATTGACGCCTTAGCCGAAACTGGTCGCGCCCGTATGGCAGCTCTCGATCCGGAGTTGGCCGATGCGGTCGGATTTACGCACTTCGACACCAGCTCGAGCGAAGACAACCTGATTACGATGCTGCTGGCGCGTGACGATCTCCAGAGGATTGCCTCACAGACGCTCGTGCGGATCAAGTCGCGCGACGACAAGCGCAGCTACCTGGGTGTGGTCGTGAAGGGCCCCTTTTCGGAGGCCGATGCGGTCCCCCCAAACTCGTCGATGGCAATCGGCGTGGTGGTGCAGGGTAAGAACGTGCAGTACACGTTCGACTACCATGGTCGGTGCGAGGTCGAGATCCTGGGGGAAGAGAGCAACGGTAAGCTCGTACCTCCCCGGTACCGACCGAGGCCGAAAAGTCCGGTCTTCTTGTTGGACCAGGCCGAAAGCCAAACCATTCTCGGCGTCGGCGGTGATCTTTCGCTCGGCCAAGTGGTCGGGTACGACGACATGGAGGCGCGAATTAGTTCAAAGGACAAAGCAGTACTTCCACGTCATATGGGCATCGTCGGTACAACAGGCGGAGGCAAGTCGACCACCGTGACGACATCGATCCACCGATTCCAGCAGGCTGGCATTGCGACGATCGTTTTTGACGTCGAGGGCGAGTACACCCACGTCGACAAGCCGACAGATCACCCTGCAATGCTTGAGGCGCTACGACGTAGGGGCATGAACGCAGAGGGTGTCCGCGACCTTCATATTTATCATCTTGTGGGACGTGAGACCACTAACCCTCAGCACCGGAGCCGACACGAATTCACGTTGCATTTTTCGAGCCTTTCCCCCTACGCCATTGCTGAAATCTTGGAGATGAGCGACGCCCAGCAGGAGCGGTTTCATCGTGCCTACGACGTGGCAAAGCTCCTACTTCGGGACTTCGGCGTATTTCCCCGCCGGGGCAACGACGCCGAGGAACGTGAGTCTCTCGAAGTTGATGAGCTGACGACCGGCTATACGAAAATGACGCTGCAGCACGTGCTGGATGTCGTGAATGCCTACCTGTACACACTAAGCGACATCGGTAAGGCTGAGCAGAGGAGTAATTCTGGATCTGGCTCGAGCCGCAAGGCGAAGGGTTCCGCCATAGAGGCAATCGGCGAAAGCGGCTCCGATTTCGATAACGCCGCGAGTCCTAGCGTACAGCTCTTCTCGGAGTTTCAAACCAACCAGTCAATGGTTCTTCAGCGCGTGCACGCTCAGAAGAGTACCCACGAGGTGAGCTGGCGTGCGCTCGCAGCCCGGCTCCACCGCTTGCGGCGGTTGAAGATATTCGATGTCAGCGGTGTTAGCTCTATAGACTTCAAGAGCATGCTGCAACCCAGCCGCGTCTCCGTCATTGACCTGTCGGACACGGATTCCCCACACCTCAATAACTTAGTCATCGCCGACATCCTGCGCGGCGTTCAGGAAACCCAGGAGGCTCGGTATAAGCAGGCTTCCGACGGCCGTCAGGAAGTCGTTCCCGCGCTCATCATCATTGAAGAAGCGCACGAGTTTCTATCGGCCGAACGCGTTGCCCAGATGCCGGTGCTATTCCAGCAAGTTGCTCGCATCGCGAAACGCGGGCGGAAGCGCTGGCTCGGATTGGTATTCGTTACGCAGCTGCCGCAGCACCTACCGAACGAGGTTCTGGGTCTTCTCAACAATTTTATCATCCACAAGATCTCGGACAGTGCGGTAATCAGCCGCATGCAAAAGTCGATCGGCAGTATCGACGCGAGCTTGTGGAATCGCGTACCCAGGCTGGCCCCGGGTCAAGCGCTGGTGTCCTTCGCAAGCTTTACACGCCCACTGATGGTGGCAATTGATCCCGCGCCGTGTAAGCGGCTGCTCGTGGAATAGCGCCCCCGGACGGTCTTGGTTCGGTGGTAGAGCAAGCAAGCACTGCTTAGGCCTTGGTAAATTCGACTATGACCTCGCGCCGCATACGTCCGTTCAACATGAACTTTGCGCCATCCTGGGCCGGCGGGGGCAAGTAGCGTCGGTTGGCAGGAAGTGTGCGAGAACGGCGAGATTCGAGCGACAGGCCGTTGCGGAGAGCCACTGCGGCGATGATCGCTGAGTTCCGGATAAACGTTCCCCTGATTGTCGAATCGCCCACCACGTAAACGGCTCTTCCGCCTCTTTTGAGCACCCGTGATACTTCGCCCATGGCGTGTCCCATGTCCCACGCGTACGTTGATAAGAGCGCGTGATCGCGCGCAGAGAGCCGAGGTTTGATCCGAAGTTGCCTGATCAGCGCTTGAACCCATGCCGCATCGAGGGCCTGTTGAGATGAGGCCTCGGTGCCGACGCTTTGAGCGCGGATTCGACGAAGCTCGCTTACTGTGTGCCCCATCCACACTAGTGAAAACTTACTACACCTCAAGTAGTCGATGGCGTTGAGATATGGCGGTGATGTGAGCACAAGATCAATTGAGGTTGTCGCGATTTTTAGCTTCCGTGCATCCCCCTGTCTGGCCACCGCAACGGGTCCAACAGGTCCAGTGTTCGTTTGCGGGCAATTGGACACCACCAGATCCACAGCGTCCGCAAAGCGATTAAATGGCTTGATCGGCGCACGGCTGAACTTCTTGTGTGGACGACTGTGCGAGAGATCCATGGCCAGAGAGGCACCAGCCTGCTTTGTAATTATGAGGCGCGAAAACGCGGACCAAAGGACTTCTCGAACGGCGACCTCGTGAGTGCGCCCTATCGAATAGGCCAGGGCAGCAAGCTGGCGGCGGACATAGTCGTCGAACCAGTATCGAATGAAACTCCGCGTCTCCTCATCCGAGTCGGCGGGATAAGCCTGCGCGGTGGACAGCTGTTGTATGCGCGCGCGCGCTCGACTCAACACCTGCTCCGCTTTGTCGACCACACGCGCGGGGTCGACTGTCCTCGTCCACACACCCGCGAGGAGGACGGCCAATGGATCGAGATCGAAACCGTACGCGTGATGCCCTTTTGCACGTGCGACTGCCAGGACTGTCCCCGATCCTGCCATCGGATCCAGAACGCTCAGCGGCCTCTGGTCGCCTAGTGCCTGCAACGCGATGCCCGGCGCCATCCGAGCAGGGAAAGGATGGATCGGGTTGCGCCCGAGCGTTTCGAATATCGTTTTGTGGTGGTCTTTGAGCATGCTTGCTTCATTATGGCACGGCCCTTGATCTGACCCGGTCCTAGCTCCCTCAGCGTGAAATCACCCGCTCGCGCAGTGGCCGCGAGGGCACCTGGCCATTGATTTCATGAACCAGGCGCTCCTTGTCAGTCGAGGGCGCCGGCATTTGACTTGCGAAGCGTGCAACCTCTTCGGCCAGTCCAGGCTGTCCTTCCCGGATCAGAATCTCGGTGACTGCCCACCATCCGCTGTCCACCTGTCTTCGCGTCTCGAGCAGTCTTGCCTTGCCCGCCTCGACCCGCAGGTTCCCCTTCAACAGCTCATCCGTCACTGCTTCAACTCGCGCACGGGTATGGCGAGATTCGCCGCGTTGCTCCGCTCGATAGATGCCGTCGAGCTTCGTCGATCGACTCTCTCCTCGCACGCCACGGTCAGTGGCGTTGGCGGCAATGCCGAGCGCCCGCAAGTGTCGCGCGAATTCCTTTCTCCACTCGCGCAGCGTTTCCTTACGGATGTTCAAGCGCACGCCCTGTTCACTTATCGCCTTGACCACCGCGTGCACGTGGGGGTGCGGCTCATCGGTGTGCAGCACCATTGCGTACCGGTGCTTGAGCCCGAATTCCTCCCTGGCAAAGCTCTTCACCGCCGCCAGCACCTTGTCCGGTGGTGTCCCTGCCGGCATCGAGAACATGAGCTTGTGAACAAGCTTCGGCGGCCGTCGATTCGACCACGACTCAAGGTCGACCCTACGCCGATGCTCCTCCAGATCCAGATCCCAGTCTTCGAGCAGGTCCTTCTCGACTCCTTTGCCCGATAGGCGCTGACCGTCGTCGGTCTCGATGTCCACCTCTCCTCCTCGATTCAGGTAGCCGAGATGACGCCCGATAGCTTTGAGGTCCTGCCCTCCCCGGCTCAGCACCTTGACCATGACTTCCGGCGTGCGGCGCACGGTGCGCTCAATGAGCTCTGTTTCGTCATGCGAGAGGTGGTCTCGGCGACCGGGCCCTCGGCGGGCATAGGACGCAATGTCCAACAGCGGCCTTGCCCTGAGATCAATGAGTCGTCTCGGCATACCCCTGTTCCCACGAGTTCTGGTTTGCCCTGAGTAACGCCTTCACGTGGTCGCGAAGCGCCTCGGCTACCTTGAGCATCGACCGAAGATCCTCTCGTCCAGGCCCAATCACCTTCCCGCCCTGGTTGGCAGCCCTGGCGATCTGATTCAGGTTTCGTCCGATGGCTCCCAGCTCCGCCACCGATCGCTTCAGTGCGGAGAGTTCCTCCTTGGGGAGGGGTGCCAGGTTCCGCAGATGCGAGCGGACCAGAACCGAGACGTACGTGGCCGACGGCATACCGCGAGCCGTCGCCCGGCCGCTTAAGAGGATCCGATCTTCAGGAGCCAGCCGGACGCTCAGCCGAGCATCCCGACTCACCTTGTCCAGAGCCTCGAGTTTCGGGAAGCCCTCTGCTGCGGACCTGCGGAGCATGGTCTCGAGGAGCTCCCTGACGAGCGCGGACTCGGTGATCTGCTCACGCTCAGCAAGCACGCGCAGGAGCGTCTTCATCTCCGGTGTCACGCGAGCAGCCACGAAAGGAGGCGCAGCCATGATCACAGAGTGTTAAACAAGAGCAGCCGCGAGGCTATCCTGCATGTCGTCGAATTCGCCCCGATCCATGTGTAGCAAGCCCCGGTGACTGTCCGTACGGAGCTCCTGGATCTCTCGCACCCTCCCACCGCACCGCCCAGGCGAGCCAAAAAAAGAGGGGGCGCCGCCGCAGCAGCGTCCCCTCTTCAAGTCCCGTCAGGCCGCCCGCGCGAGCGCCAGGTCCCAGAGACCCGAGTTCAGCCGCACGTCCTCCCGGATGGCCCGAATGGCGCGGGTCCGCATCAAGCGTCCGGATGCTGACCGCCGGACGATGCCGCCCCGCAGAACGTTTTCCTGGACGACGTTGAACGTCCGCCAGAGGTCATCACCGGCGTCCTCCGCACGACGCGGCACCAGCAGCCGACTCGGCTCGAGACCCGTCTCGGAAGCCCCGTGGAAGCGCAAGGCTGCCGCCTGTGCGGCGAAGTCGATGCGCTCGATCTGATCCAGCCGGGTTCGCTCCATGCGCTCCACGGAGCCCGCCAGCGCCTCGAAACGCTCGCTGACCTGCAGTGCCGCTCGGACCACGTCGGCGACGATGTCCCCCCGGTGGGCGACACGGAAGACCGGGAAAGTCCCCTCTGACACAACCAGTCCATTGGTGCACACGGCCCTGTATAAGCCGACCCGGAGCTGGTAGGCGCTCGTCCCATCGTGAGAGTTGAGGAAGAGAATCTCCGGCACCGCATCGCGCAACGCCACCGTCTCGAACCGGCGGCGAAAGCGGATCAGATGGCGAGCGTGAAGCGCGCTGCGGGCCCGAATCGCCTGCCGGGCCTCCACCGGGTAGAAGCCCGCGAGCTGCAGAGCGTCCACCACTCGGGCGCTCGAGATGAACGTATAGGCGGAACTGCGACTTTCGTGCGCGCAGTCGGCGAACGCTGCCGGTGCGCGTTGTCGCAGCGCCTCGAGAGAAAGGGACGCGAGGAACGCCGAGCTGTGCGACGGAGGATTAAGAGCGAGGGTGTTCATGGCTGAACTCCTGAGACGCGTTGAACGGGGCGGGATTGCCCGCGCAGGGCGCCTCACGCCGCAGCGCAGCCGTCAATGGGCGAAGCCGGCCCGGTAAGGGCCGCAAGCGCGTTGCGCGCGCCGCCATTGACGGCGAGACCGGCGTGATACCCTGCGCGAACCAGGCAAGCCCGCCTCCCCCTCGGCCCTGGTTGGCTTTCCCCGCCGCCAAGGTGCCCCGGTTGGCGTACGCACACGACCCGTGCCTCTTGCCACAATTCCCATGCACCTCCGGGCTCTGATCCCAGCGCGCCCCTTCGGTCTTGCCAGAGGAATCGCGCCCGGCCGAGAGACCGGGCGCAACGCGATCCGACTACAGAAGTCCCGCTTCGGCGAAGGAGTAGATCGCCTCCGCGACGATCAGGTGATCGAGCACCCGCACGTCAATCAGTGCGAGGGCTTCCCTCAACCGCCGCGTGATGAGCTCATCCGCGGCGCTCGGCTCCGGCAGGCCCGACGGATGATTGTGGTAGAGGACGACCGCCGCCGCGTTATGCGCCAGAGCAGACTTGACGACTTCCCGCGGATGGACCGAAGAGCTGTTGATCGTGCCGCGGAAGAGGTCCTCGACGGCGATGAGACGGTGACGGCTGTCGAGGTGCAGCATGCCGAAGATTTCGTGCTCGCAGGCGCCGAGATGCACGCGGAGAAACGCGCGCGTCAGCGCGGGTGACGTGAGCACCGGGGAGCCAGCTCGATAACGCTGCGCCAGGAGCGCCTGTGCGCGATCGAGGACGTCAGTCGCCTCGGCCTCGCGGAAGCCGGAATGGTCGCGAACGTAGAGGGTGGTCATGACGGCGGGCCTTGAAGTCTGCAGGGCGGGATTGCCCGGTGCCGGGCGCCCCACGCCGCAGCGCAGCCGTCAATGATCGGAGACCGCGGTCCCGCGGCGCGCGAGCCCCGAGCGCGTCATTGACGGCGAGACCGGCGTGGTAGCCTCAGACGGCACCGCAATCCCGCCCCAACAACCCAGCTCTCTGCATCCCGTATGTCGTGCGTCTGGAGTGTGCGTTGGTTCTCAGACTCGTCCTCGCCCAGGAACTCTCGTGCGACGGCACTTGCGCCACAGACTGCCGTTGTGTGAAATCCGGCTTCGCTACGCACCCGAACCCAGCGGTCAGAAAATCCAGGGAGACGCTTCATGAATGCCGTCAACGCCGCTGAGATCGCGCCGGAGGATCTGGTTTACCCGCGGGAGCGCCTGCTCGGCACGGTAACGCTGGTTCTCGCGCTGCTGGTCTGGCTGGCGCTGATCATAGGAACCGTCGGCGTGGCGCTTGTCTTGTTAGGAATTGGCGCCATCGTCTACCTCTTTGCGCACTCAGCTCTGATCGCTCACGTGAAGGGCAACGGCGTGGAGCTCTCGACGGAACAGTTTCCCGATGTGTATGCGCAGTTCCTCGAATGTTGCAAGCGACTCGAGATCGACCCGCCCGAAGCCTACATCCTCAACGGCAACGGCCTGCTCAACGCTTTCGCGACCAAATTCATCCGCGATCGCTACGTGGTGCTGACATCGGACATCGTCGATGCCATGCAGGGCAACGCCGAAGGCCTGCGCTTTTACATCGGGCACGAGTTGGGCCACCTGCGAATGAAGCACATCAGCAAGGCGCTCGTCCGCTGGCCGGTGCTGTGGCTTCCGCTGCTCGGTGCCGCCTACTCCCGTGCCCGAGAGAGTACCTGTGATCGACACGGCCTGGCGTGCAGCGGCTCCGGAAACTCCTCGGCTCTCGCGCTTAGCGTCCTCGCGGCAGGTCGCGCACGATGGAGAACTCTCAATGTGACGCACTACGTTCGTCAGAGCGAGCATTCGCGCGGCTTCTGGATGTCCTTCCACGAACTCATTTCGGGATATCCCTGGCTCACAAAGCGCGCGGCGCGCATGACCAACGGGAGTGCAGCAGCACCCGCGCGCAATCCGTTCGCTTACCTGGTGGCAATCTTCGTGCCCTATGGAGGGCGCCTGGGGGGCGGCTTCTCTTTCCTGATCCTGGTGTACATCGTGGGCGTCCTCGCCGCCATCGCAATTCCGGCGTACCAGGACTATACGATCAGAGCGAAGCTCAATGCCGTGGTGATCGAAGCGCAGCCAGCGCGCGCGGCGCTCGCGGCCTATTACCTAGCGAACCATCGGATTCCCGATAGCTTGGAGACCGCAGGCCTCGCGCCGCAGCTTGCGGATGGCTCCCCTCTTTCCCTGGACCCGAAGGGAATGTCCCTCACGGTGAAGACGAAGCGCGGTGAGCTGGTATTTGTGCCCTCGGAGACTCACGGGCAAATCCGCTGGACATGCACCAATGGTGAAGGCCTCAAGCCCGCCCAGCTCCCGGCCTCCTGTCGGGCTCCGAATCGCTAAAGCCGGTCACCGGCGCCTGCGCTCCAGGGTCACAACGTTCGGCATCTCCACGTTCGGGGCTGCATTCCCGAACGCACTGAACTGCTCGGGGTTGAGGAACATCGCCGAGCATCCCGAACAGGCGTAGAAGCTCGTTTCGTAGAGCGAGCCGTTCTTGCGCTTCACGCTTACGACGTGCCAGCGATCGAAGCTGCAGATCCGGCAGCGCCATTGCCCGGTGGTTCTTCCCATCTCGCACAGAAGGCTACCGAACACCCCTCGTCCGCGTGAATCCAGTACCGGCGCGATGCAACCACTGGATGAGTGCGCCGTACCCATCCGCAGACTAAGATCTCCCCGCCTGCGCGACCGGAGAACCCGATGCCCTTCTCGCTCTACGCCGCCACGATCCCCTCCTTTCAGCAGATCCTCGGATCGGTTTCGGGACTCCTGGTAAAGGCACAGAAGTTCTGCGAGGAGAGAGCGATCAAGCACGAGGACATCCTTCAGGCGCGCCTCGCGCCCGATATGCTGCCCTTTGCCTATCAGGTGAAATCCACCGCGGTGCACTCCCTCGGTGCGATCGAGGGCGTACGCCGCGGGACCTTCTCCGCCGATAGGACTCCCCCTCCCGAAAGCTTCGCGGCACTGCACGCACGGATCGCAGAGACGCTGGGCGCGCTCGGGAAGATTGAGCCGGCCGAGATCAATTCCTTCCTCGGGCGGGAGATGTGTTTCGTGCGCGGCGAGCACCGCCTCAAGTTCACGGCGGAGAATTTCCTCTTGTCATTCTCACAGCCGAATTTCTACTTTCACGCCGCCACGGCCTACGACATTCTTCGCTGGAAGGGCGTGCAGATCGGCAAGCGGGATTTCACGGGGGCCCTTCGCCTGAGGAGGTGAGGTCCACCTCGGCACGCGGGGCCAGCTCAAGGGCATCTCGAACCGGGACCTTTCCTTCTGGACCGTGACGACCGCGTCTATCGCAGTTCCGAAGGTCCGCAGGATGCATTGGCTTGAGCGAAAGCTTGTCGCGAGGAACCAAGCGGACCATTGGCCGAACTAACCAGCCGGTGGTGCACTCTGCGGCCCAGCGAGGTCTTATGCGCCGTGCAACTATCTTCTTCGCCCTGCTACTCGGCAGCGCGGATACGCTCGCCCAGAACCCCCTGGACACCGCATTGAGGGATGCCCAGCAACTTGCCCAGTGCATGATGGCACTCGACTCTCCTTGCGTGATTGCGCTCAGCGATATCCCTAGCTACCAGAGGCTCAGCACGCCGGCCGTCACGGCGGTCGAGTGGGCCAAGAAGCAGACGCACTATTTCGATGTTCTGCGAGACCACGGTTGGCGGTGGACACGCTTTGACGTGACTGCTCCCGGGGACGTGTTGCGCGACGGCACTCGACTCTACGCGTTCGTTCCCTATATCGCCGCGTCAACCTTTGGGGGAAATCCCCACACTACCCAGGGCTTAAACATCGCGCTCTCCGTCGATGGCGGCGGGACATGGAAGTTCGTCGACATAGGGAAACCGACGCCCGAACGAATACGCCTCATCGTTCCGAGCTACTCCAACCAGCCACTGCCCCCGACTGGCGAGGTCTCATCGACGAACCGTCAGTGAGCGGGCTTGGCTTCCTCGGTGACCGACAACGGCCCAAAAGCCGTCGTTCAAACGTTGCGCTCGGCTTTCCAAATAGCGGTCACTCGCGGCGTGGCGGGGACCGTGGATAAGAGCAGGGCTCCACCGGTGGGTATCAGGGCGTTCGGGGCGCGCGGAAGAGATAGTTGAACGCGAGCCGGTCGCAGACGATTGGATCACGGTTACTCATGCAGACGAATGTCGTGTCCGTCACCGGATAGTAATCGAGCACGAGACTGTTACCGGGCGCGCCTCCGCCGTGACCCCAGTAGGGAAAGCCGTCGACCGCGGACGAAATAAAGCCGTAGGCAAACCCATGCGCGTGCGGCTGCCGCGTCGTTGCGATTGCGAGCATCTCGGGCGAGATCAGCTTGCCTGCATTCAAAGCGGCGGCGAAGCACAGCATATCCTCAGCAGTCGAGACACCGCCCCCTGCAGGCGTCCCGCGCCACGGGAGCCAGTCGGTGCTCGGGTGCAGGGGCTTGCCATCGTCGCTCGTATATCCGACGGCGACACGTCGCATATTCTCGCGCCGCGGATAGCTCGTGTGCGCCATGCCGGCCACCCTGAAGATGTGCCTCTCCACATAGTCGTAGTACGCCTCGCCGGTGACCCGCTGGACGAGCGCCCCGAGGAGCACATACCCGTAGTTCGAGTATTCGACGCGGGTGCCGGGCTCGAAGGCGGGGCCACGCGAGCCGTTGAGTTTGATGATGTCATCGATGCTGTGGACCCGCGCGCGATTGTCCGCGTCACCGGGCTCCAGAACGCCCATATCGCCAGTGCCGCCCTGGTGGCCGAGCAACTCCCGTACTGTAACCTTGCGCGCTATCTCGGCATTCGGGTAGTCAGTCAGATACTTGCCGATGGGATCATCGAGCGAGACCCGACCCTTTTCGACGAGCTGGAACACCGCCACGGCGGTGAACATCTTGCCCTGGGAGGCGAAGAGAAAGGGGGTGTCGAGCCTAACGGGCGTCCTATGCTCCCGATCGGCAAGGCCCCAGGCGCGCGCGAGCAGCGACTGGCCGTGCTGTGATATGGCGACCACGCCCGAGAACTCGTCCGCCGCGGCGAGCCGATCGGCGAACCCGGTGAGAGCTGCGAGGGCCTCGGACTGCGACACCGGCAGCGCCTCATAGCGCAGGGTTTTCAGCTTCGGGGCATTCACGTCCTCCCGGGCGATCGTCAGCCGCCAGGTCGACGGGAAGTTGCGCTCACGCAAGAGCGCCGTCAGCTTGAGCGGATCATCCGCCTCTATGCGAATCAGGTCGAAGCCTCCTGATTCCTCGCGACTGTCGCGCGCGAAGCGGATATCCGAGTCGCCGAGGTAACGCTGCTGGAATGTCTCGAGCCCCTCGCTGTCACCTGAATTGAAGGTCGAGAGCCAGCTCTTAAGGATTTCCGTGTTGGGTTCGAGCGGCGAACCCGCCGCCGTGAGGAAGAGCGCCCCCAGCGCCACACCGATCCTGGCCCCCAAGCGTGCCCGCATGGTGCAGCCTGTCATCGAAGCGTTCTCGCGGTCAAGACAGCGCGCTTTGTGGCTTACCGGCGGTGACCGGCCAGGAGCGGTCGGTGGGCTCGACCACGCAGAGCTCCGCAAAGCGGACGGTGACTCAAGCGCACGAACCGCGGGGTTTGGTGGCCCTAATTGACCGGCTGCTGCACTTGCTGCCCGCGAACGCGCTCGATGGCCCAGCCAACTGCGGCCACCACTCGGTTTGGCTGCTCAAGCTGAATGTAGTGATGTGATTCGGCGACCAGCTGGTGCTCGCTGACGGATGACCAGGATGCCTCCTCATCCTGCATCTTCCGCCAAGCGGCTTCAAAGTCGTTAGGCAACCCGGGCGGTGGTAGACCTGCCGTTAGCACGAAGAGCGGCCTTGAGCCGATGATGTTCTTCGCATCTTCGGCGGCGGCGAATGTCTGAGAGTCGGCTTCCATCTCGTCGATCGCAGCACTGAACGAGATGGGAGCATAGGCGCTGATTATTTTCGTCGCACGAGCGGCCGCCGGATCCGGGGTCGGACTCATCAGTCGGAAGAGTCCAATCCATGAGAGCCCCTTCATGATCTTCATGGGCATGCTAGGGCTCGGTGGGTCCATCCCCAGCGCGTTTTTGAGACGGGCGGACTGCTCGGGGTGCGAGGAATCGACGAGAACCAGACCGGCTACCTCGGAGCCGAAATACTTCGTGTAAATTACGACATTCATTCCCCCTGCAGAGTGCCCGACGAGGACAAACGGTGGGCGCTCACCGGACTTCTCAAGTGCGGCATGCAGGTCGTACGCTTCGGCTTGGCCAGTATGTGGACCTGGTGTCGGGTCGCTCCAGAGTATTCCCGCGCGGCTGTATGTACAGGCGCGGCTTAGCTTCGCAACGTCGTCCTGCACCCGATACCAGCTCTGGGAACCGTTCAGATCCCGACCAGACTCGAACACGACTACGGGACTGCCGCTCCCTCGGCAGTCGAGTTGCAGGCGTCGCCCGCCGATATCCACAAGTTGCCCGAGCGGTGGGTATAGAGACGTCGCGCGAGCGCGCTCGTAGTGTTCATAGGCAGCACCGAGCATGAGCGCCAAAGACATCAGGCACACGAGCAGGATGCCAGCCCATTGCAGCCAGCGCCTCATTGCAGCCCCTGCCCACCATTAGAAGGTCGCAATTGCTCTGATCGAATCAGGGTCGGTCGGCACCGCCATTAAACTCTACTACAAGGATAAACGGCGCGCCCGCGAGCCGCACGCAGTCCCGCTCGTAGTCCCGCTCGTAGTCCCGCTCGTAGTCGGCAGGAGTCGGGCCAGGAGCGGACGTACACCGGAGCGCGCTAGACTTCCCCAATGCGGACGACTGGGTCGCATCGCATTGACTAGCCGCATCGGATATAGCGTTGGCGATAGCTTGCGTGGCTCACCAGGGGGTTGCCCTGTCAACTCGGGTGCGCCGGTCCGCCGGGAACATCCCAGCGCGAGCTCGGTCCATTCCCATCAGATATCGGCTCTCGAGGACAGGGGATGGCTGCGTGGGAGAGCCGAACACCTGGAGGGTACGACGAGTTACCGCGTTCGCCCTGGTCGTGGCATTACACGCAGGGCTGTTCATCATCTTGACGTTTGCGCTGCGCACCTCGACTCGGCAGCCCCTCTCGGCAGGGTTCATTACTACGCTCATCACTCTCCCATCGCTGCCACTTCCGGCGATCAACCGTCCGCCCCCACCGATTTCTAACGAAAGTCCACCCCTATCGCCTGTGCAGCCACCCATTGCGCCTCCATCCGGATTTAGCGCTCGGAGCGGTGCGGGCCCGTCCACGGACTGGGCGGCTGAAGCAGAGCGCGCCGCCCGAGCGGCCGTCGCCGCACCGCGCACGCGCTCTTTCGGCGAGATGCCCACGGCACCGGACTGGGTCCATTCCGCGCCTACCTCGCCGAAACATTACGCAGGGGAGGCATACCGGCTCGCGACTGGTGAATCCATCGTGTGGGTCAACGATCGCTGCTTCGTGGTTTCTGAGCCGCCGCCGCTCGGAACGCCGGATGTGTTCGCTCGTGCGTTCAGCACGCGCATGGGATGCCAAGCCCCTCCCGGCCCGCGGGAGGGCGAGCTGTTCAAGGACCTGCCCGCCTACAAGAAATACCACCCGCAGTAGTACCAGCGCTGCCCGTATGCGAAGGCCGCTGACTCGCAAGCTCGCTCGCGATCGGCCAAAATCAGTCACGTTGCGGCGGGCGTAGACTTCCCGAAAGCCGCCGCTCCGCCCATCACTTGCGGCTAGGCACCGAGGAGGCCACCACCGTGAAATTCACGCGCTCGCGGTTCGCAGAAATTGCAGGCTGCTTGCTGTTAACGGCCGTGGCTCAAGCCGGGGTGATAGAGCGTGAGGTCGACTATAAGTCCGGCGACACAGTGCTAAAGGGCTCGCTCCAGTACGACGATAGTCGAGCTGGCAGGCGGCCGGCGGTTCTGGTGGTGCACGAGTGGTCAGGTCTTAATGAGCACGCGCGTCATCAAGCGCATCG
>Ga0335077_10000043_pt1 | contig 123632 bp, 174 predicted proteins | sample Lox_Sample_31_FD_207151 | JGI IMG/M metagenome (GOLD analysis project Ga0335077, IMG submission 207151) | Soil microbial communities from Loxahatchee National Wildlife Refuge, Florida, United States - Lox_Sample_3.1 | ecosystem: Environmental > Terrestrial > Soil > Wetlands | place: USA... | reverse complement strand
CCTCTGCGGCGGCGGTGAACATGCGGCCGGGATACTCGTCGGGGTGGACGGTTTGCGGGATGATCAGTTCGCTGCTGGTGTGCAGTTCATGGCCGTCCCAGTGCAGGATGCGGAACCGGGCGGGGGCGTCCCAGGTGGTGTGCTTGGTGATCGTGTCGCGGGCGAGGGCGGCGAACGCGGCCCCCAGTGTGCTGGTGGCGGTCATGGGGTCACCGGCCAGGTGGCGCGGGCCGGGATAGTGCCGGCTGGCCAGCCGGTGGGCCGGCCGGAATGGGTGATGGCCGAATGGGTGGCCGGGTCCTGGTCACAGGTCCATTCTCGTAGCGGTTCGGGGCGGTGCACGTCGCCGCATTCGCGGCGGACCCCGTCCCAGCCTTCCTCCAGCCACCGGGTCAGCCAGTCCCGCAGCCGGGCCGCTGCGGCCCGGTCGAGCAGCGCGGACCGGCCGCCGCCGGTGGTGCGGTGGAAGATGTGAGCGACCAGGTCGTCGGTGATGGGGTGATTGTGGCGGGCGCTGAGACGCAGCACGTCGTTTCCGCTAACGTGCTCGAATCCGTCTTTAGGTTGCATAGGGTCTACCTCCAGGAATCCCCAGAGCCGTTCGGCGATTTGCATGGCCTGGGTGTCGTACCGGTTGGTGAAGCCGCGGCAGGCGGCCGGTGCCCGCTCACCGGGCATGCCCGGCAGCGTGCCGTGGCAGATGATGAAGCCGTCGCGGGCCGAGCCGATCAGGTCCGCGAGCCGGCCGGGGGCCAGCCGCATCCGGTTCCCGGGCCAGAACACGCAGGTGCCGCATTGGGCGTACATGATGCGGGTCCGCATCGCATCCTGGTCACCGATGCTCGGTGCGGTCACGGCGGTCTCCTTCAGATGCAGGGGGGTTGCCCTGGCCTGATCCCGGGGGGAAGTCCGGGACCAGGCCAGGGAACGTCACGGTTCCGGTTCGGGTTCGGCAGTCACTTCGGCGATCCCGGCGGCGCCGGCAGCTTGCAGGTCCAGCGCGGCTTGCCGTTCCGGTTCGGTCAGGCTGGCCAGCCAGGCGATGCGTTCGTTTTCTGCGCTGGTCACCGGGGGTTCCTTCCGTTGTGTGGTGTGGGTGGTGCTGGCCCGGCAACGGACGGTACCGGGCCAGCACCGGGGGGACCCGTGCCGGGGCCTCAGTCCGGCCGGTCCCGTTCCGTCCGGCCAAGGGCAACCGGGACGGAAGTTTCCCGCGGCCCCGGCTGGTCAGCTTCCCGCTTTCCAGCCGGGACCGGTTCCCGGCCCCGTTGGTGCTTCAGGGGCGGGCCGGGAAGTTCAGTACGCATCGGTCAGGGAATCCACGGATGCCCCGGCTTGTACAGGTGCAGCAGGGGGCCTTTGGTGATGTACAGGCCGTAGATGGCGAACACGGCGGATACGACGGCGACGGCGGTGATGACGATGGTCTGCCAGGTGGAGCGTTTCCCGGCGGGTGCCCGCAGCTCTAGGAGCCGGTCGTAGCGGGCGATGTAGCGGGCCGGGTAGATGGCGCCGGGCTGGGTGCCGCGCATCGAGGTGAGCGCGTCCCGGGCGGCGGCTAGCGGCTTACCGTCGCGGGGGCCGTCGTGGTAGCTGGTCAGCAGCGATTCGGCGGTGTAGGCGGCGGCGAGCCGGCCGCCGAGGAAGAACCGCTGCACGTCCTGGCCTGCTTTGAGCGGTGGCCGGTGCCCGGCGAGTTTCCCGGCGCCGAGCCCGATGAACAGCGACACCCAGAAGGCGTCCGGGTTGAGCCATCCGGCGGTGATCCCGTATTTGTGGGCTAGCGCGATCAGCCCGAACGCGGCGACGCTGCAGATGATGGTGCCGGGCAGCATCGCGATCAGCATCGACGGGACCAGCAGCAGGTATTGCAGGCCGCTGGTCCGCTCGGGCCGGGGCTGGCCGCGGTGCCAGATCCACCGGTTGTAGCGGGCCTGGTAGGGGGATGGCATGTGGGCGAAGATCAGGATTTTGTCGATCGCCGGGGTGCGCCGTTTGAGTGGCTTGACGGTGGCGAACAGCATCATCACCAGCGCGTAGGACAGCACCGTTTCGGGGACGCCGCGCAGGTACAGGTGCCGGCCGATGTCCCAGTGCGCGACCAGCCAGTTCCCGATTCCGGGGATGGCCGCGAAATGCCAGATCCGGTCCAGGTTGTCCCAGATCGGTTTGAGCGAGTCACCCCAGTAGCTGGCCTGGGTGACCAGCACATACAAGGTGGCGATGATGCCGACCGCGGCGAGCGGGCCGGCCGCCAGGTAGATGGCGTCTTTGATCCGGCCGCTGAACGGGATTTTGCCGAGTACCTCATCGGATGTGCGGGCCGCCGAGACACCGGATGCCAGGTCGGGGGCGGCCGGGACCTGCGTGGGCGGGGTGGAGGGGGCGGTCATTTGGCTTGTGCTTTCTGAATGCAGGGGAACGCCAGGTTGATGTACGCCTGGTGCCGGGCGGGGGTGCCTGCGGCGGGCAGGTGCGGGCGGGCCACCCGGTAGGCGCCCCAGATGCAGTCGCCGAGCGGCCCGTACTGGCTTTGCGGGACGTTGACGCAGGCGCCGAACGCGGACCGGGTCTGCTTACCGGTTTTGCCTCCGGCGCCGAAAATCAGGTCGGTGGGGGAACCGGGCAGGCATTTGCCGGCCAGTTTTTTCGCGTCAGCCTGGGTGAGCTGGGCGGTGGAACTGGTTGCGGCGGCGGACACGCGGGCGCGGGCGGAGGCCGCTGAGCCGGGATGGGAGCTGTGGCCGCATCCGGCGACGGCGAGCCCGGCGGCGGTTACGGTGGTTGCGATGCTGGCGGTGATGATGCGCATGGGTCTCCTTCAGGGACGGGGGTTAGTGCGCCCGGCGGGCGTGCCGGGCCACCGGGGGCGGCACGGGGCGGGGCGCGGGATGCCACAGGTGGGCGTAGGTGTACCGGCCGGTCGGCGGCACGTCCAGGACGGCGCGGGCGGAGGCGACCGCCCCGTCGGTTTGCCACCGGTCATCGGGCATGCCGCCGGCGTCGGCGAGCAGCAGCAGGTTTCGGGCGACCTGGTGCAGGCGGCGGGTCAGTTTGATGATCACCTCGTCACGGTGGTCGGCGAGCAGCGACGGTGGCTGGGGGCGGGCCGCGCGGGCGCGGCGGCGGCAGATCGTCATGGGAACGCTCCGTCCCGGGCGGGTGCATGTCTTCCCGGAGTTTCCCAAACTGGGCGGGCGGCAGTCAGCAGGACGCCCGGATCGGCGGCACGGGACGGTCACCGGCTTTCCGCGGCGCGGCGCAGCCGGCGCGGGAAACTGATCACGGCCATGGAGCCGCCGTCGAGGTAGCGGACCGTGACGTTCCGCGGGCCGCCGCCCTTGCCCCACTGGGTGATGACTACGCAGCGGCGCGGCGGGTCGTAGTAGCCGGCCTGGCGGTCGCCGGGGTCGAGGTAGACGCGGCCGGGCGGGATCACGGTTCCTCCGGGGCATAATGTATCCATCTCAGCTTCCCGCCTCTGGCTCGCGGCCTTCGGCGGCCCAGTCGGCGTAGCCGTAGCCGGGCTCGGGGGCCTTTCCGCCCCACGCATCCCGTTCGGCCTCAGCCCGGGCCACCTCATCCCATTCGGGGCGGTGCTCGCTCATGCCGCCCACGTCATCGGCCTCGGGGCCGGGGTCGAACGGTTCCGGCTCCGGCGGGTCCATTTCCGGGTCGTACTCGCTCATCAGCCTCTCCCGGCTCAGCGGCCAGATTCGGCGGTGGCGGGCGTGCCGGTGGCCGCCGGGGCGGCGGACGGCCCGGTTTGCAGGCCGATCAGCCGGGCGGTGGCGGCGAGGTAGGCGGCGGTTTCGTCGGCGAATCGCTTGGTGACCTCGCCGAGGCTGCGGACGTTGACGAGCCGCAGCCCGGCGTGGGATGCGGCGAGGTGATGGGCGCCGGTGTCGTTTCCGGTCAGGTGACCGTGGACGATGGACACAAGGTCGGCGGGGCTGGCGGCGTTGGTGTGCCAGGCGGCGAGGATTTCACCGTCGGGCAGGGCGACCGACAGCGTCAGCGGCTGGGGCGCGGTCACAGCAGGCATATGAAGGATTCCTTTTCGGTAAGGTCAGGCGCCGTCATCTGGGCGGACGATGACCGAGTGCTTGCGGGCTACCGCGGCCAGTTCGGCGGCGGCGCCGGGGTCGGTGAGGCTTTCCGCGGCCGGCTGCCCGAGCACGGTGGTCAGCATGGCAGCGACGAGCGGGATCTGGTCGTCGGGAACGAACCAGAGCTGGGCGGGGGTGGCCTGTCCGTCGTGGGGGTCGGGGCCGAGCGCGATCATGCCCATTAGCTGGTGTTCTCCTGCCGGGGGGGTGAGTGGCGGCGCCGGTTGGCGAGCCACCAGCAGATCCGCCCGTCGGACCACCACCAGGGGCGGCGGGGGCCGTGGGCGGGCCGTTCGTCGTAGCCGTCCGGGGCCGGCATGCCGAAGGGGTCGGTGATGCCGGCGGCGCGGCGCCGGTTGGCCTGGTAGTTGTGGTCGATAGCGGACCGGTAGTGCACGCCGGCCAGTTCGGCGATCTCGCGGAGGTACAGGTGCCGGCGCGGGCCGTCGATGCGGACGGGTGGCGCCTCGTCACGGGTCACGCTCATCGGTTTTCTCCCTTGCCAGGCTGATGCCCTGCCCCTGGAGGGGGGTAGGGGCAGGGCATCGGGTTTCAGCGGACCCGCAGCATCAGCTTGGCGTGCGCGCGGGTTTTGGCGATGTCGTCGTCCCCGGCCAGGCTGGCTTCGATCCGGGCCTTCCAGCGGCCGGCGGCACCGTCGCCTTTGCGGGTTTTGCCCCAGTCCAGGTACCCGGTGTATGCCTGCTCGGCGGCGTACAAGGTAGACCCGACCCGGTTTTTCTCCGTCGCGAAGCGGGCTTCCAGGTCCTCTTCGCGCCGGTTGTTGGCCAGCTTGGTCCGCTTCGATTCCTCCGCGAGCTTGCGGTCACCGTAGACCCGGCCGGACGGGCTGCCCTTTTTCGCGGTGCCGGCGAACAGTTCCGCCATCGTCTCGCGGAACTCGTCGATCGTGGCCTCGGTGCGGGCCAGCTTGGTTTCCTCTTCGGCTAGTACCTGCTGGTACTTCAGGGACAGGCCGAGGGTGATGCGGGTCTTGGCGATCCGGTCCGGCAGCCCGGTGGTGTGCCGCAGCGCGGCGCGGCTGACCGCGTCCCGCATCGCGAACCGGTTGGTGTTCTGGCACAGGGGCCGCCACGGGGTGATCATCGCCCAGTAGGCGCCGGACCCGTCCCGGGCGTCCTGCACGACCAGGAACAGTTCGCTGTAGTCGTTGATGCCGCCCACGTCGACGGTGACGCCGCCGGGGACTTTGGCGCTGATGAAAACGCGCCGGCCGGCGCCCATCACGCCGGCGGACTCCCACACGACGCCTTCGCCTAGCAGGTCTTCCATGAACTCGAAACTGACCCGGGGTGAGACGTTGCGGTGAACCTTCCCGACCACGCCCCAGAACTCGCCGGTGCTGCCGTTGGCGATGTAGAACTTGCCGGGTGCCGGGAAGGTGCCGAGGCCGTCGATGGTGTAGTCGGGGGCGGGGATGGTGACGGCGGGCACGTCGAGGCCGCCGAGCCGGATGACGGTATCAATGTCGCTGATGCCGCCGGGGATGACGGTGCCGAGCCCATGCCAGGCGGGAACGGCCGCATACAGCTTGGCGCGGCCGGTCAGCTCGTCGATGTCCAGGCCGTGTTCGGGCATCGCCAGCAGCGCCCGGTCGGTGACCGGTGATTTGCGCAGGGTCCAGATTTCGCCGAAGTCCCAGCCGCCGGTCGACTGGTATCGGCCGCCGCCGAGGGGAACGAGTTCGCCTTTGGCGACCCGGTCCTCGAACCGTTGCAGGTTAGTGGCGTCGGCGATCGCCTGCCGCTGCTCGACCGGGATGGCGTTGTAGTCCCGGGCGGCGGCGTTGTATGCCTCCACGGTGGCTTGCTGTTCGGCCCGCTCACGGGCGAACGCTTCGTTGACGTCCAGGGTGGCGGTGGTCATGTGGTCTCCTTCAGGATGCCCGGGGCTCGTTCCCCGGTGCACCCTTCCACTATATATCAGGATTCGGGATTATGCCAGCCGCGCACGCGGCCACCAGCCCGTAAACGCGATGTTTACGGTGAAATCCCGGGGGTGGATGAGCGGCGGCGCTCACGGCTGTCTGCGGGCTCGGCGGCTGGCGAGGTCGTCCCGGCGGGCCTGGGCGGCTTCCTCCGCCTCCATCCACGCCGGGGGTGGCGGCAGGTCCGGTTCCCGGTCCGCGAACCGGGAGAAGCTGTCCTGGGCCGACAGGAGCACGCTTCCGCGGCGGCCGTCCCGGTGCTTGTCCACGATCAGCTCCACGTCGCTGCTGGCGCGGGACGGGTCACGGAACCCGGGCCGGTGCACCAGGATCGCGACGTCGGCGTGCCCGTCGACCGCGCCCGATTCGCGGGCGTCCGAAAGCTGGGGGCGGCGGCCCGGCCGGTTTTCCGGGCCGCGGTTGAGCTGAATGCAGGCCAGCACCGGCACCTGGTGGTCGGTGGCCAGCTCTTTCAGCCCGGCGGTCAGCGCGCCGACCTCGGCCTGCCGGTTCTCCCACCGCCGCGCCGGGTCCGGGGCCATCAGTTGCAGATAGTCCACGATCACCAGCGCCGGGGGCATCCCGGCCCGGGTCATGCCGCGGACCCGGGCGCGGGCATGCGCCAGGGTCACCGCCGAAGTGCCGTCCACGTACAGCGGGGCGGCCTCGAACCGTTCCCGGGCCTCCGCCAGCCTGCCCCAGGCCCGGTCGTCAAGCTCTTTGCGCACCAGCCGGTCATGGGCGATGCCGGTATCGGCGGCTAGCAGCCGCGCCATCACCTGCCGTTCGCTCATTTCCGGGCTGAACAGGATCACCGGCAGCCCCAGAGTCAGGGCGGTGTGCCGGGCGAACGCCTGCGCGGTGATCGACTTGCCGTGGCTGGGCCGGGCCAGCACCGCCACGAGCTGGCCCGGCTGAAGGAACGGGATCAGCCCGGCCAGCGACGCCCACGGCGGGGTGACCAGCCCGGGCGGGGCCGGGTCGTCCAGCCAGTCCATCGTCGCGGTGAACAGTTCCCCGGCTGAGGGCAGCGGGCGGGCGGCATCCGGGCCGGACAGGGCTTCCTCGATGCCAGCCCGGATAGCCTCACCATGCTCGTCAGGGTCGAACCCGGGCGCCGCCGCCGCCTCACCCGCCGCGGCGCACGCGGCCACCGTGCGGCGCTGAATGGCGGCGCGGGTGATCACCGGCACATGCTCGGCCCAGCGCCCGGCCGCCGCCGCATAGGACGCCAGCAGGGCCGCCGCGCCGGTGGTCCGCCACACGCCGCCGGCGGGCAGCAGCGCGGCCAGGATCGCCGCGGCAGTGTGCGGGCCGCCGGTTTCGATGACGGCGGCGACCGCCGCGGCGATCTGCGCATGCTGCGGGCTGGACCAGTCGTCGGGCCGGGCCAGGGTGGCCAGCACATGCTCGGCGACATCCCGGCTGGTGATGATTTCGCCGAGGACCGCACGCTCGGCCTCGGTGATGTCGGCGGTGGCACCGGGCGCGGCGAACGTGGTCACGCCTGGCCGCCGTTCAGCGCGCCCAGCGTCCGCGCGGTGATTTCAGCGACGGCGGGACCTGGGTCACGGCCGTCGCAGATGGCGACCTCGATGGCCCGGGCCGCCTCCGCGTAGGCGGCCGGATAATCGCCGAGCGCCTCCGGCGGTTCCGGGATGACCCGGCAGGCATCGAGGCGGGCCTGCCGGATGTCCTGGACACCGCGGCGGATGTGCGCGGGCATGATCCGCTCGGTGCTATCCCGGTAGTGGTCCAGCAGCGCGGCCCGGGCATCGTCGAAGTCCAGGTCGCCCAGCACCGCCAGCCATGCCTGATCGTCGGCTTCCCCCGTTGTGCGCTGGTCGAATGAGGCGGCGAGCCCCAGCAGCTTCGCCACATGGCTTAGTTCCATTGTCACCGCTCGATTACCTTCCGTTGCTGTTGCTGTTCTTCGGCTTCGTACCGGGCGGCCCGGTCAAGGGCCTGCCGGACGCGGGCGTTGGTGGTGGAACCGCCATCAGCCCGGCTCCGCTGCTGCTGCTGCGCCCTGGCCCGCAACTGGAGCCATTTCTCCCGGAGCTTGGGCATCGACAGAATGTGCGCGTACCAGAACTCATCGTCCTGGCACCAGTCGATCGCCTTGTGCACGGCCTCTTCGGTGCGGTTGTCGGCATCGAGAAGGAGCCGGGCGGAACGGCGCCAGCGGACCCCGATCGCCGGCCGTTCCCCCGTCCGTTCCTCGATGCGATCGGCCAGATGCTGGCAGACCCGTTCGACGTCATCACGGTCCCCCGGCTGGTCCCGTTTCCCGCCGTCGCTTCCGGCAGGATGCGACAAAGAATCAGACGAAGTCTGATTCTCTTGAGGACTTGTACCGGTGAAGGTCCTAGACCCTGTCCCTGACCCTGTCCCTGACCCTGTCCCTAGGGGGGTATCGGCTACCCCATCGGGTAGGGCATCCCATAGGGTATCGGATAGGGTATCGGCCTGCGATGATTTCGTAGCGTAAAGGTCTGTTACCAAATCCTGGACGGCGGGGACGATGGAGCGTTTCCCGTCGCCTTTCAGGTCGGCGAAAACCAGCCCCTCGGCGAGCGCCCGGTCCAGCTCGGCGGCCAGCGCGAGCCGGATCGCCGCCGACGCGACGCACGCCACCGCGGCCTGTACCGGCTTGAGCAGTTTGGGGCTGGCCAGCACCCGGTCCCGGCGGACGTAGGCGCGTACCAGCAGTTCCTCGGTCGCTGTGTCGATGACGGTGAACCGGCGCGCGCACAGCAGCGACAAGTCCGCCAGCACAGCGGCCTCGTCCAGGCCGGCCGCCAGTGACGCCCAGTAGCGCGGGCGCAGATGCAGCAGGCCGCACATGCTGATGTCGCCCTGGCTGTACAGGCACCAGTACAGCCGCTGCGCCCGGGCCGGCAGCGCGATGAAGTCCGCGTCCCGCCAGATGGAGCAGAACGTCCGTGCTTCGGCTGGCATCAGCCGGTGCCGGCCGGCCGGTGTCCTGCTCGCTGGCTACGGCGGCATGCGCGCATGGTCCCTCCTTCAGGTATGCCTTCGCCGTCCCCTCTTCCCGGAGTAATGTCTTCTGGCGTTCCGGGGCAGGGCGCGCGGGGGACCGGTGCGGGCGCGTCCTAGCACCCTACGCCCGCCGGCCCCCGGTGGGTAGTATAGTTCTAGACCTGTAGCGCAAATCCCGCGAGGGTGTAGGGTGAGACGCGAACGGCCCGCCTCCGTAATGGAGGCGGGCCGACCTGAAGGAGGCCGCATCGCATCGCGTCAGCGCCCTCGACCACGCCTGCGCAGCCCTGAAATTCTGCCCGCCAGGCACAGAACCAGGGGTTTATTAGCGCGAGCACTAGTCGTTTCGAAGGATAGCACGACCAAATCAGGAGGTCACAGGACGTGCCTACGCTTGCAGAGGCCCGGCGGGAACTTGACCCGAAGCAGCTCCTTGATGACATCGAGGTGGTGTGCCGTTTTCTGGCCATCAACGAGGCCCAGGCATGCCGCCAGATGAGGATTCCCAGTAACACGCTGTCGAAGCTGCGCGGCGGTACCAGGCCGACCACTGACCAGCTCAGTGTGATATTTGCCTGGCTGGACCCGAGTAAGGCCCGCTACCTGCGCGAGGCGCAGGCCAGCGCTGAGCAGGAGGTCGCCTGATATGCCCGCCGTGGGGGGTCAGGTGCTGGCCGCGGACGGGGCGACCGTGTGGCGGCTGGACGCCGGGGACGGGACGGGCCGGTGGCTGCGGCTGGGTAAGGACGCGGCCCCCTACCAGGTCCCGGCCGGCTGGGCGGTGTACCGCTGCTGCTGGCCGGACGTGGACGCGGCCCTCGCCAAAGCGCCGGGGCTGGCGCTGAGCTTGTGGCGGATGGCTGAGACGTCCCCGGCGTGGGGGTGGCGGGTCCGGCAGATGCTGGACGATTCCGGGGCCGTGGATGGCTGGCTGCTGGTGATCATCAGCCCGGGCGGGGAGGAATCCCGGTTCACTTTCATGCGGGGGGAGCTGGTGTCGCAGACGCAGACACCAAGCGCGGTCGGCGCGCAGATCGCACCGTAAAAAGCACGTACAGTAGTCACCTGAAGGAGACACCGCCAGATGTCATACGAAGTCGACGTCACCGGCCAGATCAGTTTTGACCCGCCGCTGACCCATGCTGAGCTGCGCCCGCTGCAGCACCTGACCAGCCAGGCCCGGGCTGCCTACATCGCCGCCCGGGCCACCAGCACCGAAACACCCCAGGGTACCCTGAACCGCCGCGACGGCAACACGATCGTTTCCGGGCCGCAAACCTGCGGCGGTGTAGCCGATGACGTGCAGGAAATCGTCGCGGCCTGCCCGGGCCGCACCTGGACGGGGCACCTGTTCTGCTGCGGCGAGCAGCCCGGCGACTTGTGGCGGGTGCAGGTCACCCCAGCCGGCGAAGTGGTTGAGGTCCGGCCGCAGATCCGCTGGCCGGACGGCAGTGAGGGCGCCCGATGAGCCGGATCCGGGCGGTGCGGGCACGCCTGTACCGTGCCGCATCCGTGCTCGGCGACGTGCAGGCCGCTGCGCGGGGGCCGGTGCCGCTGGCCCGGCGGCTGGCCCGCAAGCGTATCTACCGGGCGCAGGGACGGCTGACCGCCCGGCTGCTGCGGAAGGCGGGCCTGTGATGGCGGCGCCGCAGCGTGCCCGGGACGTGCAGATCGCGCATCCGTGGCAGGCCCGCTGCCAGCGCGATGACTGCACCGAGGGGGAAGATGGGAAGCCGTGGCGCGGGGAAATCCGCGAGACCCGCATCGAGGCCGACATTGACCGGGGCGGGCACATGGAACATCACCGCCGCGCACTGGCCAGGCAGGCGGCTCACCCGTTCGCGGCCGATCCGCCGGAAGGGGCGCTGCTGTGAAGGAGCTGCTGAGCGCGGAGCAGGTGACCGCGGACCGGCACGGCTGGCTGAAGCGGCGCCGCGAGGGGGTTTGCGCTTCTGATACGGGGGCTCTTTTGCGGTTGCGCGGCGCTTACGGGTCACCGTATGCGCTGTGGCGGGAGAAAACCGGCCGGGAAACCGGGGAGCTGCCGAGCACCAAGCGGATGCAATTCGGGCTGTACTGCGAGAACTACGCCGCCTGGGAATTTGAGGACGCGCACACCGAGCTGCATGTCACTCCCGGCGGGCTGTATGCCCATGACGGGCGGCCCTGGCAGATGGCCACGTTTGACCGGCTCGCCCATTACCGGCGCCATTGCGGCGAGGCTGAGGATTTCCTGCCGGCCGAGCCGGACGTGACGGTGCAACTGAAAATCGACGACTGGCGGGACTACAAAAAGACCGGCGTCCCGGCGGCGTACCGGGCGCAGGTTATCCAGGAAATGGATATTGCCGCCGCGGAGGCTGGCTACCTGGTGGTGCTGAACACGTCCGCCGCCGAGATCGCCACGTTCGTGATCGAGCGGGACGTCCGGTGGTATCAGGACCGGGACCTGATCGAGGAAGCCGGGTACCGGTTCCTGACCGACTATGTGCAGGCGGACCGGCCCCCGCCGGTCGACGGGCTGCCCGCTACTATCGCCGCGCTCAAACGCCAGTTCACCGACCTTGACCCGGATAAGCGGGCACGGGTGCCGCTGTGGAAGGTGCGGTGGTGGCGGCTCGCCGCCAGGGCCGAGGAAGCCGCGAAGCTGCGGAAAGAACGCTGGCTGAACGAGCTGCGCCTCGCCGCCGGCGACGCGGGGATCTGGACGGTGTTTGACCCGCGTACCGGCATGGAGGAAGTCGTGGCGAGCCATTCGGCGAGCCCCCGGGCCGGTTACAGCGTCGACCCGAAAGAACGTGTCGATACGGTGCGGCCGTCCAGGACGTGGCAGCCGTGAGCCTATGCGACCACTGCGGGGACGGCATCAGCCAGGGCGCGGCGGTCCTCACCTGCGATGCAGGATGCCAGATCTGTGCATCCTGCGCAGCGGCGCAAACATCCGGAAACCAGCCAGGGAGCAAATCGTGACGGTTGACCAGAAAGACGACGGCAGCCTCGCCGCCGAGGTGGAGCAGTACGACCGTGCCGCGGCGGCGATGAATGACCTCCAGGACCGGATCAAGGGGTCGGTGAGCTGGTTTGAGCATCTGCTGCCGCCACCGGAGCAGGGCGGGATGCGGCCGGGGGCGTTCGCCGCGCACCTGCTGTCCCGGGTCCGCCGCGCGGACGGCAAATTCCGCATGGCACTGCTCAACGACCCGGATTCGTTCATGTTCGCCGCGACCGATTGCGCGGCCAAGAATATGGAGCCGTGGGAGGAATACTGGTTTGTCCCGTTTGAGGACAAGAGGCATGGCACCGGGTATCACATCACCGGCATCCCCGGCTGGAAAGGTGAGCTTCAGCAGATTTACCATTCAGGGATGGTGCGGACCGTCAAGTTCGGGCTGGTGTATAACGGCGACGAGTGGGACTGGGTGTCCACCCGGATGGAAACCCCCTACTGGAAGGCGACCGCCGAGGACCGGTCTAACGCAAACCTGCAGCGGGTGTTTGCCTATGCCGAGTATCACGGTGGCGGCATTTCCGAAGTTGTGGTGATGGAACGGGCTGAGGTAATGGCCCACAAAAAGGCGTCGAAAGCACCCTGGGAGTTCTGGGACGGCGACTGGGAGTTCAAAATGTGGCGCAAGACGGTGTTCCATGAGCTGTATGATCTGGTGCCGCATTCTCCCGGGTGGAACACGCATCTGCTGAAGGCGTATCAGGTTGCGATGGACCGGTATCCGGCCATTCAGGCACATCCGGACAGCGACGGCGGCACGGCGGCGATGACGGGGGAGTCCCCGGCCGAGCTGGAAGACCCGGCCGCGGTCACCATTCCCGATGCGGTACCCGGTCAGGTGGTCGAGCGCAGCGCGCCGCAGCCCCCCGCCCGGCCGGCCCGGGGCGGGAACGGCGGCGGGGATGACGGCAGCGATGCGCCGTTCCCGGGTGATGCTGTGCCCGGCCCGGTGCCGCCAGCCCGCGAGGCCGAGCCCGCCGGACCCGCGCCGGGCGCCGATGACAAACTGTCCAAGTCCACCGGCGGGAAGATTTCGTACCTGTTCACCCAGGCAGGCTGGACCGGGGATGAGTTCCGGGACCGGCGGCTGGTGGTCGCCGGGATTCTCGCGGTCGCCGCGAAAGGGGACCCGCCGGTGCGGCTGACCTCGCCGCACAAGATGACCGAGGTGCAGGGACGGCGGGTTGAGGAACGGCTGGGCCGGGTCGTGGCGGTCGCTGTAGAAGCCGGCCGGGACCCGGCGGAGGATTTGCAGCGGCTGTATGACGCGCTGATGTCCGAAACTGCCCGGCTCGGCGAGGCGGGCCAGGCCGCCGCCCAGTGACCGGGCGCCCGTTCCGTGATGAGGCCGCCCGGGATGCGGCGATGCTGAGGTGGCTGCGGCGGCAGGTCAACGGGGACTTGCGGTATTGGCGGGGTGTGCGGGCGACGGCGGGGCGGGACCCGGCTGGGCGGGTCGAGGCGGTGGTCGCCGACTGCATGGCGAAGCGGGACATGCTGACCTGGGCGGAGCACTGGGCCGAATCGGACTGGTCATATTCCTCCCCGGAGGTCCGGGGGCAGATGCTTTCACATCAGGGGCTGGTGATGGCGGCGATGCGGCGGCTGGCGGCCGGGTACCGGGGCCGGGACGGCTGGCGGCCCGAATGGGAGCTGAATGGTGACTGACCTGGTGCGGCCGGCGATACCGGCCTCGTGTGCGCGGCGGCCCCTGGCCGGGGGCCTGGTGGTCCCGTACGTGAATGCGCGGCTGGCGGATGGTGGCGTCGATTTCCGCACCCCGCACACGGCCCGGTATGAGCAATGCTGGTCTTATGGCCTGTGCCAGACGTGCGGGGCGCCGTACCGCGGCGGCCTGGATTTTGTCATGGTGTTTGGTGGCCCTAACCAGTTCGCTGACCTGCATTTTGATGAGCCGCCGTTGTGCCTGCCGTGCGCGCTGTATGCGAGCCAGGCGTGCCCGATGCTGGCCGGGCGGCAGGAAAGCTACGTGGACCGGCCGAAGCTCACTGAGGGCCATCGGGGGGCGTGCCCGCAGGGCTGCGGCTGCGCGGGCTGGACGCCGACGGACCCGTCGGTGCCCGAGCATCGTGGTGAGCCGGCGCATCCGTGGTGGGCGGCGTACGTGCGGGCTGGGGAGTGGACGCTGACCGGGAAAACGGTCCCGGCCAGGAATGGGCGGGACCGGCTGGTGCTGACCGGGGCGTATCTGCGTAAGGTGCCGGCGGGGGTGATGCTGGTGTCCCGGCCGGGCCGGGGCCGGGCCTGGTCGCCGCTGGCTGACAGCGAGATCGGCGCGCTGGTGACCAGCGACGTGTGGCGGAAGTATGCCCGCGTCCGTTAAATGCCCCCGGTGCGGGCACGCCGCGCATAAGCGGGCGTGCCGGGCGAAAGGCCCGTCCCGGTGTGTGCTGACAGCGGCGGGCAGGACGTGCGGGTACCGGCCGCCGTGCCCCTGCCCGTGGCAGGTGTGCTCGTGCGGGCTTCCGGTGGCGGTCGCGCACCTGGACGGCACGGACCTGGATACGGCCGTGGAGCGCGGTTCGGCGGGGGCAGCCGACGGCACCCTGGCGGTCATGCTGGCCCCGGATGGCAGCCTGACCGCCCGTGAGCTTGACGGCGGGCCGCTCGCCGAGGGGGAGTGGCGGGGACGGGAGCATCTGCCCTGGCCTGATCACGGCAAGATCGCGGCCCGGTACGGTCAGGCCGCATCGTGACCGGGTACCGGACGGGGACGGCGGGCCGGGCCGCCTACACCAAAGCAGCCGGCCGGCGCGGACGCGGTGACCCGCAGGGCGGCGGCTCGGACCCGCTGGTGGTCGCCGTGCAGCTCGCGACCGCGCGGGCTGTCTGCGTGCGGCGGCTGCCGGGCGGGCGCCGGTGCGGGCATCCGCGCTGTAACCATGAGGCCGCCGATTCCGGCACTGTGACGTATTGCACGATCATCACCGGCGATGGCCCGTGTGGCTGTCCCGGGTTCACTCTGAAGGAGAGACCGCCAGATGACCAGCCTGCCGTCGTTCCCGCATAACTTCCTCCGCAGCGATCACCTCCACCGATGCCGGTTCTGCGGCGTGGCGTTCCTGGACGCGGCCGGGCCGTGCGACGGTCCCCGGGAGCCGATGGGGCCGCCGGGGTGGGCGTCGCCGTGGTCGTGCTGGCCGGGCCGGCCCCGGTGAGCATGTCACCCGCCGGGCGGGTTCTGTGTCCGGGTGACGGTGACCGTGCGTTTTTGCCTGGCGGCGCGGCCGAGCGCGAACGCGAACACAATCTGCCGCTGCGGCGGCGGGAACGGGCGGGGCAGCTCCGGCAGGTCGGGGCCAAGCTGCAAGTCCAGGTCGGGGTAGGGCCAGGTCATGCCGGTGGCGGCGATCAGCGCCTTGTCAGCGTCGATACGGGCACCGGACGCGGCCACCAGGTCATAGGTCCAGGTGGTGCCGTCAGCGATCTCGATGACCACGGTGGCCCTGACCACGCCGGGCATTGTGTCGAAATTCATGGCCTCCACTGTCCCAGCCCGCGGCCGTGGTGGGATGAGGAAATCACCGGGGCCGCGGAACGCTGGGACAACCCTGGCCTGTTCTGCGGCACCAAACCGGAGGCGGTGTGATCTGGCTGCTGATCACCATGCTGCTCGCGCCGGGTGTGGCCGGCACGTCGCTGGCTGTCTGGGGCGCGATCCGGCGGCGGGAGCGGCTGATGCTGGCCGGGGCGTGGGTGTTTGCGTGCTGGCTGGCGGGCGTGGTGTGGCTGCTGCCGCCCGGTCCTGCCCGGGTCGGGGCGGACCTGGCCACGCTGGTGATCCTCGCGCTGATCGGGCTGATCCTGCTGCTGGATGAGGTCGGCTCGTGACGGCGCCGGTGCTCTGGGCGGCGGCGTTCAGTGACACCTCCCGGGACCTGATCATCGGCCGGGACACGCCGCTGGGGGAAACCTGGCCACGGTGTGTGGTGTGCGGGTTCCCGGTGGTGCTGACCGCGGACCTGTACGCGGTGCATCACCGCCGGTATCTGTCCCGCGGCGGCGACGGCCGGCCCGCCAATGGCATCGTCGTGCACGAGCACTGCCACATGCAGGCCATCCACGGTGACGGGCGCACCGCCGCCGCGCAGGGCTGGGCGATCAGCCGTCATGCCCGGCGCAGCGCCTACTATGCGCCGCTGCTGTGCGCATTTCGGGGCTGGATTGCCCTGGACGATGACGGCGGGTTCCGGCTGTGCACAGCCACCGGCCGGGATCGCCGCGGTGAGGACGGTGAGGATTGAACTGGCCCGCCAGTACGGGGCGTCCTTCTCCCGTGTGCCAGCGCGGCTCCTGGTGAAAACCTCCGCACCGGCACCTGACCCCAAGGGTAGATGGGGGGACTGCTGCGGCGGTTTCTCCCAGGCAGGAAGGGCGGCGCGGCCCGGCGGGCCAGTTCCGTGCACGCTACCATCAGCGGCTGCGGTGCCGCCACACCCGGCCACCCGGCAATCCTGGCCGCAACTTGCCCAGCATGTTACGCTGCTCCGATCCGGCCGCAACCGCGCCCACCGGGAGGTTCCCTTGTCGTTCCGGCCAGGTACCGCCGTCATGCACAGCCCCCAGCTCGGGCTCATCCTGCGCCGCTGCCGGCTCCAGACCGGTTACTCCGGCGAAATCGCGGCAGCCAAGATTGGCTGGTCGGCGGCGAAAATATCCCGGGTAGAGACCGGGATCGCGCCGCTGACCGTCGACGACTTCACTCAGTTGCTGCTGATCTACAAGGTGCCGGACGCCGACCGCCAGCAGCTCACCGAAATCGCCGGGCAGATCGCCAGCCAGGCCGTCCATCATGGGCATGTGTCCAGCCTGGATCTGGAAGCCGGCTCGGACCTGTCGCTCGCCTGCCTGATCCGGGTCTGGGCGGCCTCGGCGGTCCCGCCGATCCTGTGGACGAAGGATTACGGGCGGGCGGTGCTAGCGTCGCTGCGCACCGTGCTGCGCACCATGCCGGGCGAGGAACGGCTCACGGCCGATTACTGGCTGCGGCAGCAGGCCCGTATCACCGGCGGCGGCGCACAGCTCCGGGCGGTGCTGGCTGAGGCGGCGTTGCGGCGGCCGGTCGGCGGCCCCGATGTGCTGCGGGAACAGGTAGAGCATCTGCTGCATCTGTCTGGCCTCGCCGCGGTGCGGCTGCAGATCCTGCCGATGGACGGCGCCGGCCCGGTGCTGCCCGCCGACTTCGTGTGCCTGGAGTTCCCCGACGTCGCCGGGCTCGCGCTGCACGCCACCGTGTACTCATCCCGGCTGACCGGCCAGCCGCTGCGGCTGCCCGAGGAAGCCGACACCTACCCGCACCGGATCGCGATGGAGCAGCTAGAGGCAGCAGCGCTCAGCCCGGATGAGTCCGCGAAGCTGATCGGCGAGTACCTGCCCGGGCCGCCGCCGGTGCTCACCGCCGCCGGGATGGCCGCCCTGACCCCGGAAAGCGAGCTGAGCAGGCCATGACCGTGTTCGTCGATGACTACCGCCAGTTCGCGGCTGTCGGCCGGGTCCGTGCCCGCTGGTCGCATCTGTTCGCCGGCCCGTTCGATGACCTCGCCGAGCTGCATGCGCTCGCGGTCCATATCGGCATGTCCCGGTCCTGGTTTCAGGGGCCGCCGGAGCATCCGTGGCCGCGGTCGCATTACGACGTGACCGACAGCAAACGGCGGGCCGCGATCGCGGCTGGGGCGGTGCCGATTACCTGGCGGGAGGCAGGCCAGCAGATCATCGACGCGCGGAAACGGGCACGGTGCCGGTGCGGGGCGGCGATGCCCGCCGACGAGCACGGCCAGATGGTCCACCCGGAGCCGTGGTGCCAGTTCATGGCGCGGGGCGCGGAACTTCCCGCGGAGCCGCTGACCGTGCCGCCCGGCGTGATCGCCTGCACCCGGGGCGGCAAGCCGGTCACCCAGCAGGACCTGGACATGCTCGCCGAGGTGCGGGACATGCTCGCCGAACGGGCCAGGGCCAGGCGGGAAAACGGCAGCTATCACTTCTGACCAGGAGGGCCGCGCAGTGACCGCAGACCTGGAATGGGGTAACTACCTCACCTACGACCGGTCAACGGACCGGCGGGAGATCGAGCTGATGGAGAAGGAAGGCCCGGCCGCGCCGACCGCGGCGCAGATTTTCGGCTCCACTTCTGACGGCGGCTGGCGGCTGTCAGAGTTTTGTGAGGTGATGTGCCGTGGCTGCGTGCATGAGTCACCGAAACGGCGCGCGGCCGGCGACGGCGGCGGCGCCGGATGCGAAATCGCTGACCGGGCTTATGGTGACCCGTACGGGGCACCGATGCCGGAATGGTCCCTTGATGGCGTGTGGCTGCCGCACATGACCGACGGCGACGACGCTTTCAATCCGCGTGACCCGTGGCCGGTGTGCATGGCCTACGAGCGGCGCCCGCCGCGCAAGCCACCGCGCCCGCGCGAGCTGCCCGGGCAGATGGATCTGTTCCAGATACTGGCCGAGGACGACGCGGGCACCTGACCCGGACGAGGGGGGCGGATGAAACTGGAGGGCGGGCGGCTGTTCGCGGCGCTGGCGGGGTCGATCGTCGCGGGCGGGTTGGTGGTGGGGGCGGTGGCCGGGCTGACGCCGCGCCCCGATGTGACGGTCACCCGGTTCCGGGACCTGCCCGCCGACCCGGGACCGGCCCGGTACGTCCCTGCCCCGGCGCGCCCGGCCCCGGGACCGCCGGTGCGGTATGTGCCGGTGCGGGAACTGCTGCCCGGCCCGGTGATACCCGGCGCGGCGGTTCCGCGGGCGGCCGTCGTTTACCCGGCGGTCCCTGCCCCGGCCGCGAGCGGCCCGGCCAGCTCAGCGGCAGGCCCACCGGAGCCGGCGCCCGGCCCGGCCGCGACCGGCGTCCCGTCACCGCCCGCACCGCCGGCCACTAGCGCCGCCCGGCCCGCACCTTCACTGGTCCCGCCGCCGTCTCCGGTCCCGCCCCTGCCGCCGGTCCCGCCGTCGCTTTCCCCGTCCGGGCCTGTCCCGTCGGCCAGCACGGCCGCGCCGACGGCGACCGCGAGCTGAGCCATTCTGGAAATAACCGGCCCCGCAAAACCTGTTACACTGGATATATCAGGGACAAGGAGCCGAGATGACCGTCAAGAGCACCAGCCGCGCCCAGGGCAACGCGATCGAGCTGCGCCGCACCCTGGAGGACCGCGTCGGCGAGGCCGTGCTGTACCGCACCATCGTCGCGGGGCCGTCCGGGCAGCGCGCCGACAAGGCAGTCGCCCGCGTCGCCTACACCTGCGAGGGAGCCTTCGAGCTGGCCGTGTGGTGCCCGCCGGGCTCATCCTCGTGCCAGTGTGAGGGGCCAGGCGGTTACCTGGCCCGGTCCCCCGTCAGCACCTACAGCCACGCCTGGACGGTCTGGACCGACACCGAGGGCGGTATTGCCCTGGCCGGGTGGGCCAGCTCGGCGGCGGTCGGCGCCGACGTCATCATCAACGGCGTGGCCGAGGCTACCGGGCGGCATGACCACCGCCGGATCTCCGGCAGTTTCACCCCTTACGTCCCGCAGTGAGCGCGGCACGCCACGACGGCGCGGGAGCAGGGCCACAAGCCCGCCCACCACACAAGGTGCCCGGCAACTTGCCCCGCATTTTGCTGTAAACATTTCGTTTACGGCAACGGCGAGTGCTATACTGGATATATCAGTCTTTCTGAAGGAGGCCGCCATGACCACACCCGCCCGCGGCGACCGCGTCCGGATCTGGACCAGCGACTGCACCAGCCCCGCCGCGCCCCGCGACATCCCGCTCGACGGGACCGTGCACCGCACCTGGGGGACCGCGGCCGTCAACGTCACCGTCATCACCGACGACGGCCGGAGGTTCACCCGGCTCGCCGCCGACGTGGAAGTGCTCAGTAAGGCGGCCACCGATGGCCCGTGACGCCCGCGCCAACCCGGGCAACAAGCGGGGCCGCTACGTCGAGACCCCCGAATACATCAGTGCCGCGCGGAGGTTCATCCGCGCCGCCAGCAGGCGGGTCGCCGACCCCGGCACCGGCGAGCTTGACATCGACAACCTCAAGGCGCTGGCCGGCCTGGTCGCTGAGGCGACCGCCGCGCTCGACACCGCTGCCCGGCGGCTGCACAAGTCCGAAGCCAACCCCGGCGGCTACTCCTGGACCGAGATCGGTGCGGCCCTGGACCCGCCCATCACCCAGCAGGGCGCATTCCAGCGCTTCGGCCGCGCCGCCCGCAACGGGCACCCACAGACGCCGTGCGGCGGCCTCCCCGCCGCCGCGCGGTCAGACATCCCGCAGGAAGCATCATGACGGACAAGCAGCCAGTCATCGAACGGATGATCAACGGGCACGACGAGCTGGGCTTCGCGTGCCTGGCCGATGAATGCCCCACCCCTAAATGCGGGGCAGCCGCGCTGATCATCAACGAGTGGGACACGGCGGAATGCCTGTCCTGCGGCTGGCGCGAATCCGGCCCACCGGAAGCGGTTAAGCCATGACGCGCGCACCCGATGTCGGGGACACTTTCGACGTCACCGAAACCTGGCACATGCCGCCGCATCTGAACGACGGCAAGCCGATCGTGACCGTGCACGGTTACCGGGTGACCGGCTGGCTGAAGCCCGCCCGGGTGTTCGCCGTAACCCCGGCTGGGGAAGCGTCGCTGCCGGGGGTGCCGGACCCGGAACTGCCGCCGGAAGTTGAGGCGGTCCTTGCGCAGTTCCCGCCACGCGACGCCGGCCCGGACCATCTGCCGCTGCGGTTCTGCACCCGCGATGAGGCCGTTTACGTGACCGGCTACGGCGTCTCCGGGACAATCGTCCGGGTCCGGGACATTGACGGCCCGGCCTGGACCGCGCCGGGGCGGACAACCCGGACAATGCAGGTCGCCAGCCGTGGCCAGGTGTCCTGGCCCGCAGCGGACATCGCTGAGGCACGCGAGCACGCTAATCTGCTGGCCGGCCGGCAGCTCAACTGAAGATAGGAGCCCTATGCAAACGCCGTTTAAGCTTGTCAGCCACGCCATGGCCTACCCGGTGGAACTGACCGGTACCGGCCTGTTCGCCGTCACCGTCGGCGGGGAGCAGATCATGGCCGAATCAATCGCCGGGCTGCAAGCCAAGCTCGACACCATACCGAAGTGCCGGCTGGCGATCGGCTACACCCGGCTGGCTTACGGCCAGACGGTCACCGTCCAGGCCGGCACCATCACCGGTATCTCAGCGAACTGGCCCGATGTGCTGCTGACCGAGGAAAACGGCCGTCCCGGGCCGGCGCTGGAAAAAGACGGGACAGCGGTGATGCCGGTCCTGGACCGCGACGCCGCCGCTGAACTCCATGACCGGGTGGCCCGGTTCAACCAGGCGACCGCCGAGCTGACCGGCTGGGTGGACGGCCACACCACCGACGTGTGGGCGGCGGCGGCCTCCGCTGCCGCCGAAGGAGACGATGATCATGCCGACGCTGGCGAATGAGTCCGCGCTGGGCTTGTACGTGTTTTCGTGGACGTTCGACGGGATGCGCGCCGCGGTCATGTTCGGCCCGGGCCTGAACCCGCCGCTGGCGACCCTGGCCAGCCCGTCCGGTGAGATCGTCCGGCCGGTCACCGACCCGGAACGGTTCGGCTACCAGCCCGGCATGAAGCTCGCGGGCGCCAAGCGGTTCGCGCAAGCCTACGCGGACGCCCTGGAGGGCAGCGATGAAGCCGACGCCGACGCTGGCTGAGGCGGTCGCCGCGCTGCGCCGGATCCGCAGTGTGCTGCTGGCCCGGCCTGATCCGCCGCTGACTGTGGCCGGGCACCTGACCCGGGCGATCGCCGGGCTGGAGCACGCCAGCCTGGACCAGGCCGCCGCTCATATCGACGCGGCCGTCGGCGGGCTGCCGCAGGCTGACCCGGTGCTCGTGCAGCTCGCCGCGCTCGCGGTGCTGTGCACGATGAGCGAGCTGTAACCGCCAGGCACCCTGCGATATGTATCAGCTATAACTCCCCGGAAAGGGGTGATCACGATGAGAGTTTTCCCGGTGCTGGCCGCGTGCGCGCTTGCTGCCGGGGCGGTGGCCGCGTGCAGCGGCGCCCCTGCCCCGCTGCCGCGGGCGTCGCTGGCGCCGTCGGTGGCGACCGCCCCGGCCGGGCAGGCCGCGAACCCGGTGCCGCTGCTGAAACGTTCCGGTGTCCCGGTCCCGGCCAGCGTCACCAGCGGCGAGGTGGATGTTTACGGCGACCGGTACGCGACCGCCGATTTCCCTTCCGGTGAGGAAGTCACCGCCTGGACCTACCCGGACGCCGCCGCCAAGGCCGCCGATGACGCCCGCAACCCGGTCACCGATTCGATGGTGCAGATCGGCGGGCCGCCCGGGGCGCTGTGGAGTCTCACTGTCACCGGGGTTTCCGGCCCGGATGCCACACCCGGCAATACGCTGGCCTACCCGGTTTCGCCGGCGTCGATCGCGGCCCGGGTGGGCGGCATCATCCGGACCCGCTGACGCTTTTTTCCGGGGGCGGAAAAGCGGCCGGGAAGGGTAGCGCCGGCCGGCCCGCCCCGGTAGAATCACTGATATATCCGGAACAGGCCCGGTCCTTGGGAGGTGAGGCAGGTGAGTTACGACATCGACTGGAGCTGAAGCTCCCCGCAAGCGTTACGGCGGGCCGCCGCCCCGGCGGGCAACCAGCCACCGGGGCGGCGGTCCCGATCTGAAGGAGACCACCGCCAGTGGAAACTATCGGGCCAGCACCGCCGTCCCTGTCCGACGTCCGGGCCGCCGAATGGAACGAGCGGATCGCGGACGCCTCGGGCGCGAGCCCCGCACAGACCCTGCCCGCCCACGAGGCCGCCGCCGCCGCCTACCGCGCCTATGAAGCCGCCCACCCGGACCTGGACCACGAAGCCGAAGCCGAGGCGTAAACCAGCCGGCAGCCAGGCGGCAGGCCAGCGAAGGAACGATGACCGCAAGTCCCCGAACCAGCGTAAGAGGCCCGCCCGGGCCTGGTGCGCAACCACCCGGGCGGGCACCCGAAGTCCCCTCCCTGATTGGGAAAGAGAGAACCGATGCTCAAGCCTAACGACACCGCACCGGCCGCGCACGAGGACCCGGGCGGCCTGTACACGTTCAGCGACGGGTCCCGGACCCACACCACCAACATCCGCAGCCTCGCCGGCGGGTTCACCGGAAGGCTGCGTGCCCCCGGCTCCCGGGAACTGGCCGCCGCCTCGCTGATCCTGGCCGGCCTGGCCGCCACCTTGTTCGCGGTCAGCCTCAACGCACAGTACCGGTATGTGCTGGCCGCCAAGCATGTCGGCTGGGCAGCCATGTTCGAGGCATTCGCGCTGGACGCCGGCCTGATCATCTTCACCCTGCTGGCGCTGGGTTTGTCCCGCCGCGGCCTGCCGTCCCGCACCGAACGCATCCTGATCATGGTCTGCGCGGTGCTGTCGGCGCTGATGAACTATGCCGCCTCCGACGTGACCTCGCCCCGGTCGGTGCTCGCCTACGTGATGCCCCCCGTCTTCCTCGCGATCTGCGTCGACCGGCTGGTGGCGGTGGTCCGCCGCTGGGTGCTCGGCCATGACGACCACTCCGCGTGGCGGCACGCCGCCTCCGCTTCGGCCGCCACCGGGCGGATGCTGGCCGGGGCCGGGACCGCTTCCGCACGGCTGGCCGCGCTCGCCGCCCTGTACGCACTGCGTACCATGCTGGCGCCGAAGGAGACCGGCACCGGGCTGCGGCTGGCGGTGCTGAACGCCACTCCGCTGCCGGAGGCCCGGACCCGCCCGGAACTGCCCGCGGCCCCGGCCGCGCCACTGCCAGATGATTACGCTGACCCGCAGCCGGACCTGGCCGGCGGGGAAACCAAGTCGGCCCGGCTGCGGGCACTGTATGACGGCCGCGCCGGCCTCGGCCCCAAATACCCCGGGCACGGGGACCGCGCCAAAGTAGGGCAGGCCGCTGCCGAGCTGGCCAAGCGGATACCCGGCGGGATGCACGAAGGGCAGGCCCGCACCGTGCTCGCCTCCTACGTCAAGGCCCTCAACACCAGCAGCGCCGCCGCGACCGTGGCGGCCCGCCGCAACGGGCAGCAGCCGTGACCGGGCTCCTGCTGCTGCTGGCCACCCTGGGGCTGCTTGCTTCCCCGGTGCTGGCCTGGCGGTTCACCGTGTCCGGGCACGTGGCGGCCAGCAACCCGGCGCGGGCGTTCCGGTGGCGGGCCAAACTGCATCTGCGGCCCGGCCCGGGGTTCGCGTCCCGCGCTGAGCTGATCCTGCACTGGGGGTGGCTGGCGATGGTGCTGGCCGGGGGGACGATGCGCCCGTCGTCCACGTTCGGGCAGCGGCTGATCGCCCACCCCGACCGGTACGCGGTGCCGCTCGGCTACGCCCAGTGGCACAAGCGGGTCTGGACGCCCGGCGAAGACCAGGAACTGATGCTGGCCCCGCCCCGCGTCGGGAAAACCGGCCGGATCGCGCACCGCATCAACCGGCATCCCAGCGCGGTGCTGGCCACCACCACCCGCGATGACCTGTGGCGGCTGACCGCCGGCACCCGTGAACGGATCGGCCCGCTGTATGTGCTGAACCCGCTCGGGGTCGGCAACGTCCCCTCGAACCTGACCTGGAATCCGCTGACCGGCTGCGAGAACGCGGCGACCGCGCTGCTGCGCGCAGAGGACCTGACCTTGTGGACGGACCCGAACAGTGACCATGCCCCGTGGCAGCGGCTGGCCGCGCAGGCACTGGCCGCCCTGATGCACGCGGCGGCCACTCAGCCGGACCCGGCCCGCCGCACCATGATGACCGTGTACGGCTGGCTCGGCCACGTCGACGAGGACCTGATCAAAGACGTCCTGGTCCGCACTGCCGGCACGGTGGAAGGGACCGTGTTCGCGGCCGGGTATGAGTCGATCCGCCGGCCCGGGAAAACGTCCGATTCAATCCGCACCATCATGGCTGAGTCACTGGCCTGGGTGGCGATCCCCGGGGTGCTGGCCCGCCTGGATGCGGCCCCGTTCGACCCGGTCGGTTTCCTCGCCGAGCGCGGCACCATCTACCTGATGGTGCCTGGCGGGGAGGAAAGCTCACTGGCGCCACTGTTTAAGGCGTTCGTCTCGAACCTGCACCGGGTCGCCACCGTGCACGGATCCCGGCTGCCCTGGCACCGGCTGGACCCGCCGCCGCTGTGGGCACTGGATGAGCTGACGCAGGTCTGCCCGGTGCCGCTCGATAAGTGGGCTGCTGACTCCGCCGGCAAAGGCATTCAGCTTTGCGCGGTCATCCACTCGTTTTCCCAGCTTGTCTCCCGGTACGGGCGGCATTCCGCTGAGTCGATCTGGTCGACGATGACGCTGAAAACGTTTTTCGGCGGCATCCATGACGCGCACACCCTGGAGGTGGTGTCCGCACTGTGCGGGCGGGTGACCGTTGGGGAGAAGGAACGGCCGGTGCTGAGCGGCGGGGCGCTGCGGGAACTACCGGACCGGCGGGCGCTGATCATCCGCCGGAGCCGGCCGCCCGTGGTCATTCACCCGCATGTGGCGTTCCGGTCCCGGTGGCAGCGGCTGACCGGCCGCGGGAAACTGCCGCCGCCGCCACCATCCGGCTGGCTGACACCTGACGACGACCCCGGTGACGGCCCGCCCGCGCCGGAGCTGACCCTGCCGCTGCCCGCGGCATGACACGCGAAGGAGCAACACCATGGCCGATGCACTGGACGCCGGCCCCGGCGAGCCGCCCTGGGGCGGTTCGGAACCGCAGCGGGCACCGGAAGATCCGGCGGTGACCGAGGCGCAGCAGTACACCGCGCAGGCCGCCGCCGACGAGCAGGCCGCCGCGGCGCAGGCCCGGGCCGCGGCGCAGGCGGACGCGGCTGATGCTGCCGAGCAGGCCGCCGACGCCGCCGACTTCGCCGAGCAGATCGGCTGGAATCAGCCGGAAGCTGAAGCGTGACCACCCCGGCGCGGGCCACGGACCGGGCCGCCGGGGCGGTCACCGGGGCCGTCGATGCGGCGCGCGGGTTCCGGCACGAGTCCCATTCGTGGAGCACCGAGCCCGCCAGCCCGGAACGGGCAGCAGCCGCCCAGGCCCGCTGGGAGAGCGGACTGCCGGCCCGGAACGCTTACGAGCGGGCCGCCTACGCGGCCATCGACGCCACCGTCATCGAACCGCGCACCGACCCGGCGAAAGGACCCGGCCGGGACCCGAACCCGGGGCTGGAGCTAGAACCGGAAGCGGAGGCATAAACCTGTGACGGAACGGCCGATGTGCGGGGCGGACGTCCCCGATGAGGTGCTGGAGTTCCACGCCGCACAGTGGGCTGCCGCCTACGAGGCATGGCATGAAATCGCCGCCGAACCCGAAATGGAACCGGAAGCATGAGCGAAGCGGAACAATACGCCGCCGAAGCCGCCGAGGCCGAAGCGGACGCAGCATGGGCCGGCGCCGATGATCCCGGCCACACGGTCGGCGGCACCGCCCAGCCCAAATCGTTCATCGTCGCGCCCGCGCTAGAACCCGAACCGGAGGCAGAGGCAGGTTAACGATGGCAGACGAGCAGGAAACGGTGACCGTCCGGGCTGCTGATCTGAAAGCATTCCTGGAGGCCGTCGATATGGACTATGTGAACACCGACAACTACATCGACTTGCAGGATCGCGTCGAACGGCTGGACCGGGCCGTGAACCCGCAAGACTACGAAGAGGACCCGGCTGATGAGTAGCCAGCCGGAAGAGGCAGGGGCGGCAGCGGCCTGGTCGATGGCAACCGCCGCCGCGGAAGGCGGCCACAGCGCCGCCGAGATCGGCGACTGGCTGGCCTCGGCGGCACCGCAGGTCCCTCAGTGGGATGGTGTCACAATGACCAGCCTGCACGAGCATTCCCAGGCCCGCCAGTTCGCCGCCGGGTACACCCGCGAGGCGGGGCTTACCGAAGCGGGCCTGTCCGAACTGGAAGCCGCCGACGCGGCGGCCGAACCCGAAGCATAAGGAGCGTCCTATGGCCGACCTTCACGCGATCATCGAACCGTCAGCCCCTGCCGCCGGCGTTGCGGCTTCCGGGCCGGTCCTCGCCGCTGATACGAGCCCGGGGGCGGCCGGTGCAGCCGCCGACAGGCAGGCGGTTTCTCAGCCAGCAGACTTCGCCATCGAATATGAGGCTGAACCGTGACCGCTGATGACAGCAGGCCAGCTACCGCGGTTGAGGCGTGGCAGGCTCTGCAGACCGAAGGGCCGGGCGCGGATGCTGTCGCGTCGTATCTCGCGCCCGGGCCGGAGCCCCGCTTCGACACGCCGGAGCAGCAGGCAGCCGCTGAGGAATGGGAAGCGGGCACGTGAGCGGCTACCCGGAACCGTTCGAGCAGGTCACCGGCATGGCCCGGATCGGGGACCCGCTTGTGCAGTTCGGCCGCGACGTGGAGGCGGCCCGGGCCACCATTGTCGGGCTGACCCGGCTGCTGCTGGCCGCCACCGAACCGGCCGTGTCCGCGACGCTGGCCCGCTGCCTCACCGAACCCCGGCCCGGCGATTACGTGATCGTCCGGCGCGGCGACGGCACCTGGACCGAAGGGGAGATTTCCTGGCGGGAAGCGTTCGGGGTGCTGCTGGTGGCCCGCACCGAACAGTCGTCGGCCGCCGGGCCGGACATCCCAGGGGAGCCGGTCAATGTCGCCTACGTCCAGTACGGGCCGCGGCCCGCGGACGTGACCCGCTGGGTGGCGGTGACCGTACTGAAGGTCCCGGTCGGGCTGACCCCCGCCGACCTGGCGTTGCAAGCCAAACTTGACGGCCGCCGCGGGCGCGGAAAGCAGGTACCCGGCGATGACGTATAACTCCCGGCTGTTCAGCGAACCGAAGCTACGCGAAATCGTCGCAGTCACCGACGAAATCGCCAATCAATGCCAGATCGTGTCCGACGCCCTGTCCGACTACGAGAGCGCCGCAGATGAGCCGGCGGGCGACCGCGCCGGCCTTCGCGAGTCGGCCCGGGAGCAGGCATTCAGCGCGATGGGTGATCTCCTGTCGGACGCCAGCCGCCTGAAGGCTATCTACGAGACACTCGAACTGGCGTCCGATGGGGAGGTGTCTGGTGTGTGACGTGCAAGTGTTCCGCCGTGATGGGGTCTGGCGGCGGCCTGAAGGCGCCGGCGACGACGCCGAGGTGCGGGTGCTGATGTGGGGTGCGGACGCCGGTGACGGCACCCCCGGGCAGGCCCGCGCGGAGGTTATGCGGGCCGGGGATCTGCCGCTGGTGGCCGGGGTCACGGTCGGGGTGACGGCCGGCGCGACCGCGGGCGCGGCAGCCTTCGGGGCGGCCGGGAACACGGCCTGGGCGGCAGGCGGTGGCGGCAGGGCCGTCAGGAACGGCGGCGCAGCCCGGGCCGGCGGATCAGGCAAGGTGCCGCTGCCGGGCCTGGTCGTTGTCGTCACCGAACTGTGAAAGCCGCCCGGTACCGTAGGTGGCCAGCCCGTGCTCGCAGCGCAGCCGCCCTGCCTCGTCGCGGGCGGCGCCGGTACAGGCCGTCCCGTCCGCCGCGTGCACCAGATGACCGGCATGCACCCAGGGGCCATGATGTACCGACATGACAAGCTGCTGGCCGCTGGCCAGCTCGCCGCACAGCGGGCAGGTCAGCGGCCAGCGGGCTTTGCGGACCCGTACCGGTTTACGCTCGGCCGCCATGTCCGCCACAATATGCACCCGCGAGATCCGGCCGCGTTAAGCTGGCGGGATCTGGCCGGCGGAAGGGAGCAACCTGATGGCGATCACCGTGCTGATGGCCGCGCTCGCGGTCGCCGCCGCGACCCTGGCGATGTGGCCGCCGCTGACCGGCTTCGGCGTGGCCGCCGGCATAGCCTGGCTGATCACCGCCGTGCTCATCATCGCCGCAGTCAGCCCCTGGATTATCGCCGTGCTGGTGCTGGCCGCGTTCCTGCTCAGCGGTCACCGGGCACGCGGCTACTGAAGGGGAACCCGATGGGCGCAACCGATCCCAACCCCACTCCGGCCGCATGCGCGGCCGTGCAGGCGGAATGGGCCGCGCTGGCCCGGGCGGGCGCGGAACCAGCACACGTGCCGGCCCCGGTCATGGGCCTGGAGCTGGGACCGCAGGTGCCCGCGGCGAGCCAGCCACACTGGACCGCTGAAGACGTCGCCGCGGCGGACGCAAGCGAAGCCGAACCGTGACCGGGCCAGCGCAGCCAGCGCAGCCGTGGGATGCGCCCATCGCCGCCCTGGCGATGCAGTGCATGGCCGTCCGCACCACCCTGCGCCAGGCCGGCCTCACCGGTGACCTGAACGTCCCCGCTGAGCTGCGGTCCCTCGCCGAGGCGGTCGCCGCGCTGACCACGGCCCAGCGACGGCAGCGCCCGCAGGTGCCCCGCTGGGATCAGCTCACCGGCGCCGCGCTCGCCGAGGCGATGGCCGCGCTCCGGCAATGGGTGAACGGCACGCTGCTGGCCGACTTCCCCTCCACCGTGCCCCGGGAATGCTGGCCCGCGCACCGTGACGTGGTGTGGGAACTGTCGGCGCTGCACGGTGAATGGCAGCGGATCCACGCCGGGGATCAGGCGGACCTGGCGGGCCTGCTGGACTGGCTGGACCGGTGGCGGCCAAGAGCTGAGGCCCGGATCGGTGCGGCGCTGGAAGGCTGCACCCGGTCCTCCTGCCAGCCGGGCAGCCCGCCACCCGGACGCCGGCCCCGGGTCGCCTGAAAACCAGGCCCGCACCGATGACCGGCCCGTACGGGCCGTGACGCCGCGTTGGCCTTGATCCGGACGCGGATTGTTCTACGGCCTGGCACGCGCGTCAAGGGCGGGAAGATCCTTTAGCCACGGCCCCTCCACCCGGCCAGACCCGGGCCGGGCGGAGCCTCTGCCGCGTCTAAAGCATCTTCCCGAACCCCCCCTTGACGCACGCGCCATTCCGAAGGGCTCGGCAGCTATCGGATGAAGGCCCACCCAGGCCGGCGCTTACTTCCGGCTGCCCGGGAACATCCGCCGTGGGGAGGTGAAGGCGCATGGAGGCGTGACGAGCTGGGGTGTCCCGTGGCGGGTGGAAGGCCGCCGCGGGACATACCCGCCGGTAGGATGCCGGCGGGACCGGGACGAAGGAGATCGTTATGGGCGAGAAGACGGCAGGGCCGCCAGGGCCGTGCCGACTGTGCGGGGCGTGGAGTTTCCTCGGCGACGAGCAGGGGGCGGTGCATCCGTGCTGCTGGGCGTGGCGGGAGGTGATCGCCGCGGGGCGGCCGTGCCCGGCGTGCCAGATCGCGCGGATGGTGATCCGGACGGGCCGGCTGCCACGTAACCCGCAGCCGCTGCCGGCCGAGCTGCCGGACGGGGCGCCGTACATTCCCCGGCATTAGCCGCCCCCGTTTACACCCCAGGTAGTAAATGACCCCGTTTATTGCTACACTGGATATATCCGGGTCCGCCAGGCCAGCATCTGAAGGAGACCGCCAGTGACCGTCACAATCGAGCAGCTCGCCGCTCTGATCCTCACCCAGTCCCGGGAACGTCTCGCCCGCCAGTACGGCGACGAGCAGGCCAGCGCCGAGCGGGTCGAGGTCAAGCCCGGGCCAAAGTACACCAAAATCGACCGGGGTCCCGGCCACAACATGTCCGGCTTCCTGATGGTCGAGAACGCCACCGGTGCCATCTACGGCATCAAGGGCTACGGCCGGGTCCACAAGGGCCACGCCTACGGCACCCTGGCCACCACTGACCAGTGGTACTGGGGCGATTACTGCCCCCGCGAAACCGAGCCCGGCGACCGGTCGGCTGCAGCGCCGGAAGGCGCGCCCGTGATGACCGCTGAGGCCACCTACTACCACCCGAGCGCGGGAGCGCTGCACGCCGTCCGCGCCACCGAGGTGACCGCCCCCGGTGTCCCGGCCATGGCCGACTGGGCCGTGCTGACCACCGGCGGCCGGATCGCCGGATTCGTGACCGACACCCGCGCGGATGCCGGGGCGGACCCGTCCGCGAAGGCCCCCGCCGACGATGACGCGGCGCCGTTTGAAAGCTACACCGGCGCCGGCCAGTTCATCACCGTCACCCATTCGCTGCGAGGGGCGCTCGCCGCCGCTGGTAACCATGCCTGACACCCCCGCCCCGGCGGTCATCACCATCCGCCGCGAGCAGCGGATCGGCGGGATCCCGCCCCGCCCGCTGCGCGCCTGGGGATATTCCTGGACGACCCCGGAAGACATCACCTGGACCTCGCCGGACGGCACGAGCCGGCCCGGACCGCGCGCCGGCGAGTACGTCACCTTCGGCGCCGGGCTGGACGCGCTGCGGCAGATGCTGCGGCGTAAGTACGGCCGCGGCGTGCAGATCCGCGAATCATGGAAGCTGTGACCGCAACCGCCCCCCGCCCGGGCACCGGCACCCCGGTGTCCGGGTTCGCCGCGCACATGGCGCGGATTCCGCCCGAGCACCGGGCCGCCGCGACCGACCTTGCGCTCGCCGCGGTCGGCTGGGGCCGGGAGCTGGGTTACCGGGACGGCCAGGCCGATGCGGCGGTCGCCCTGGCCGGCATTGAGGACCATCGGGAGGCGGCCGGCCGGTGGCGGCGGTTCGCCGCGACGGTCCGCCGGATCATCGAATCCGAGCAGGACCCGGCCGGGCGGATGCGCCGGGTCATGCGGGAGATCGCCGACGATCAGCGGTTTATCCGTGAGGCCCGCGCCCGGCAGGCCACCCGGCCGTGGGCGCTGTCGCCGCTGGAGGCGTGCGTGCTGCGCCGTGCCCGGTTCGCCGACCCCGGCGACGACGCCTGACAACTTCCCGTCCCCGGGTATATTCGACCCCGTTTATGCGCTACACTGGATATATCAGGGAAGGGAGCCCACCAATGACCATCGGAACCAGCTTCTGGGCCGTCATCGACGCCCAGCTCGCCGAGCTTGCCACCGCAGCCACCGCCGCCGACGTGCTGCGCATCCTGGCCACCGACCGCAACCCCTACGGCGACCCGGGTATCACCAGCGCCCCCGCGTTTTTCGCCGGGTCTGGCGGCGACGCCTCCATCATGGAGCCGCTAATCGCGGCGGGCTGGCGCGTCAACTGGGCGGAAGCCCACTACCACTATTCGATGATCGCGCCCGACGGGTCATCGATCACCTACGTCGAAGGCGACGTCTTCCCCGGGGAAGACGGCTACGCGCCGGCCCCGGAAGGACGGTAAGACCATGACTGCCACCCGGCTCACCGGTATCACCCGCGGCGTAGCGCGTCTCTACCTCGCCGCGCACGGCGCCACCACCGACCAGGACGCGGGCCGTGTCCTGGACGAGGCCGCGAAGTTCCCAGGCCGCTGGGCGTACACCACGGGCCGGGCCGCTGCTGCCGTCTGGTCGATGCCCGCCAGGGTCTGGACGGTGGCGGACACCCGCGAGTCTGAGGAACGCATTGCCGCTATCCGCCGCGCCCACGGCTGGTGACGGTATGCCGCCCGGGAAACTTTACCCCGGGCGGCATATTCGACCCCGGAAATGCGCTATAGTGGATATATCAGGGTCGATACGAAGGAGTCATCCGTGAGCGAATACCTGTCCTGCGCCGAGACCGCGAAACTGATCCGGCCCGCGCTCAAGCGCGCGTTCCCCGGCGTGAAGTTCTCTGTCCGGTCAAGCACCTACTCGATGGGCGCATCAATCGACATCTACTGGACCGACGGGCCGCTGGCCGCCGACGTCGACAAGGTCGCGAAGCCGTACGCCGGGGCCGGGTTCGACGGCATGATCGACCTGAAGACCTACAACAGCGACTGGCTGTACCCCGACGGTCATGTGGAGTCTTTCCAGAGCGACATCGGGCATTCCTACGGCACCCACACCGCCGACGCCGAAGGTGACCAGATACCCGCCGAATGGGCCAAGGACTACACCGAAGGCATCGCGTGGGCGCTCGCGCACGAGGTCACCGACGCCGACCAGGTCACCGCGACCGGGTCGATGAGCATGGCGTTCCAGCTCGGGGTGATCGACGGGGCGAAGCGGCTGGCCGCCGGTGCCCGGCTGGTCCACTTCGGCGCCGACCACATCTTCACCCACCGCGACCTGTCCGACGGGCTGCGCGGCTTCTATGAGCGCGCGGTCGTGTTCCTGGCCGGCGAGGATGGTCCTTTCGACGGTAACCGCCGGTACGAGTTCGGCATCGAGAGCCGCGTGTACGCCGAATACGGCAGCGCCCTGGTCTACCAGATCGGCCAGGCTGACCCGGACGTGCTGGACGCTGCTCTCGAACGTGAGGCGAAGCGGCGCGCCGGCAACGCCCTGATCTGGTTCACCGAAGAGGCCCAGCTGGCCGCCCTGGACGGTGCCGGACCGACCGGGTTCTATGTCACCGTCCGGGACGGCAACCGCACCGGCGCGCTGCTCGGCCCGGTAGCCACCCGCGAGGACGCTGAGGCCCTGGTGCCGCTGGCACGCAAGCTCGCCGACGAGGCAGACGACCGGGCTTGCTGGTACGCCTACGGCGTCACCCGGGTCACCATGCGGCCCGGCCACGCCCTGCCCGCCGGGATACTCAGCTACCTCGCCGAGCTGGCCAAAGTCACCAGCGGCGAGAACGTCGCACCGGCGGCCGTGTCATGACCTATCGCCGCATCTACCGGCACCGTTACGTCCCGTGGCTGCCGCAGAGCGGCCCCGAGCAATGCCTGATCTGCGGGTGCCGCCGCCGCCCCCGGTGGCTGATCTTCGCCCGCCACCACCTGAAGGAGCACCGATGACCACCCAGACACTGCCGCTGCGGGTGACCGTGGACAAGACCGGCCGCGGCAGGAACGCCCGCTACACCGCCCGGTTCGGCGACCTGGAAGCCGACGGCCCGACCGCGGCCACCGCCCGCGCGGACCTGGCCGAGCAGATCCTGATGGCTGCTACCGAACCGGCGCCGCCCGCGTTCGCCCGCGACGACGACGGCACCCTGATCGTGGCACTGACCAGCATCTACGGTGCCGTCAACACCTGGCGCGTCGCCAGCACGGCCCGGCTGAACACGATCGGCGGGCAGGAAACCCCCGACGAGCACCTCGCCGCCATCCACCACTTCACCCCGATCCCCCGCACCTGAAGGACCCCCCGATGACCGAACTGAATGAGACAGAAGTCCAGGAGGCTGCCAGCCGGTACGCCACGCACCCGGTGCTCGGCCCCGCAACCGTGACCCTGTCCACGCTGATGGACTGGACGAACGCCAATAGCGACGGCTGGCCGTACTGGCGTAAGCCCGCCCATGCCGCGGCCAGGCTGATGACCCTGATCGGCGACCGCCGCGACTATCTGGACAACCCGGACCGGCCCGACGCCACCGCGGAGGCGTACAAGCGGGCACTGACCCCGATCCGGTCGTTCCGCACCCGGTACGAACGCGAGTACGGCGGGCCGAGCCCGGCGTTCGTCATCCACGAGCCGCTGACCCCCGGCGAAAGCGGCGAGGTCTGGGCGGCCAGGCAGCAGCTCGCCGAGGCGTTCAATCTCCACGACGAGGCGGCCCGGCGCGAACGCGCGGCCCGCGAGCTGATGCGCCGCGCCGAGCAGGAGCTGGCCGGCGCCGAGCAGCGCCGGGACGCGCGCAAGACGCTGAGGCACCTGACTGACTTGCGGGACCTGGCCGAAAACGCCGGCGACCGGGCCGACCTGGACCGGCGGGTGCTGCTGGCCACGCCCGGCACACCGCTGTGGCTGCTGCCCAGCTACGGGGAGGACGGCTACCACGGCTTCGGCCAGCCTGGCACCTCGCTGGGCATGACCACCGGCCAGTTGGTGGTGATCAGCACCGCCGGGCATGACACGCCGTACACCTGGCACCGCCGGCACGCCGTGGCCGTGCTCACGGCCGCCGAGGCACGCGACCGGTGGTGGATCACCGACGGCGGCGGCAACCTGGTCAGCGGCGGCCACCGCGACCGCGAGCACATGATTGAGGTCCGTGACGCCCAGCATCCGGGCTGCCTGGTGCAGCAGGGCCACGAGTTCATCCCCGCATCCGAGGGAGTCTCCCGATGACACTGACCCCCGCCGAGGTGGTCACGCTGGACGAGCTGGCCGCCCTGGCCGCCGAGGTCGCCAGCGTGCTCACCGATCTGCGCCGCGAACCGTGGGCAGTCGCCGAACAGCCGGCGGCCCGCGCACCCACGGTACGGCTGGCCGGACCGGGTCACGCCGCGCTGGATTTGTCGTTCGGCTGGTGGGCCACCGGCAAACTCACCATCGACGGTGTTTTCCCCGACGGCATCACCCACAAGGGCTTTTCCGCGAACGTCAGCCCGGGCCGTGGCGCGACCGCGATCGCCCGGGACGCTAACCGCCGCGTGATCAACGCCGGTTACCTTGACGAACTCGCCTCCGCGGTCGCCCGCAAAACTGAGCAGGACGCCCGGGACGCGGAGGCGCGCTGGCAGTCCGGGCGGATGAACCTGAACCTGTCCGGTGTCCCGGCTGAGGTGGCGCTGGCGATGCTGAAGGTGCTCGCCGACGCTGCCGTGCCCGCCGGGCACGAGCACCACCGTGACGGGCAGACGCTGCGGCATTCGCACCCGTGCGGTGGCATCAGCCACGGCTACTTTGAGCACCCGGAGGACTATCCGCCTGTTCCGGCCGGTCCGGGCGAGTATCAGCGCATCAGCGACGGCGGCCACTAAGCCACCGCCCCCCGAGTTTCCGGCCCCGGCAACCTAGTTTCCGGGGCCGGAAACGTGCTACACTGACTGATATATCAACCTCACGAGAGGGGTCAGTATGACCGCTACACCCGCCACCCCGCAGCGAGTTCCCTGCACGTCTGAGGACACTGGCCATCCCGGGCTGCGGTGCAGCCTGCTCGCGCACCCGGACACGGTCCGCCACTACGCGCTCGGCTACACCTGGATAGACACGCATGCGGAGGCCACCACCGGCCCGGCCACCGTCGACGGCGAGGTCTGGGAGGCAGACCCGGACCGGCCCGGCTACCTGAAGCTGATCCGCACCAAGTCCGCCGCTGAAGTGTTCGCCGAGATTATCGCGATCACCGGTAAGGACCCCGAAGGCGGCGAGGAATACTTCGCGCTCGACGCCACCAAAACCGGTCCCTGGCCCGCCCGCGCCCGGATCGTGTGTTACGCGGTCACCGGCGCCAACGAGGGTCACTATGTGCATGTCGGCGCAATCCACGACGGCGGCAGGTACGAGAGCCTGCTGATCGCGAAAACGTTTTCCGGCGCGGATGCCGCCTGGGGCCTGGCCCGCCGCCTCGCCACCATCCTCCGCACCTGACCGCCCGTCCCTCGTCCCCCCGATTCTGAAGGAGCCCATGATGCCGAACGTGCACGACGACGACGAAGAGACCCTGGATTTCGCCGACGAATCCGGATACCTCGACGAGCCCGAGCCTGGCGAGCCGGCCGGCGCGCGGGACCTGGCACCGACCTGGGAGGCGGCGCTGGCCCGGCACCGCTGGCACGCTTTCACCCCGATCGCGGCGTGCGCGGACGCCACCTGTATCGCCGCGGTCGCCGCGCCTGTCACCACCGCCGACATCCGCGCGCTGGCCGCCCTGGCCGCCGCCAGCGGGGATCCGGCCGCGTCCGGGCTGTGCGAGCAGGCACTGGCCGGGCAGGTGGTGGCCCGCGCCCGCGTCGTCGACTTGCTGCTGGCCGGCCGCCGCGCCGGCATCAGCTACGACCTGGCAACCATCCCGCGCGCCATGACGTACCGGCTGGCCGGCAACTCCGGCACCGCGACCGCGACCGTGACCGGCGGCATCCGCCGCGGCGACGGCACCGACGGCCACCCGCGCGGGGAAACCTTCCGGTGGGCTGACAACGACGCCGGGGTGCTACTGAAAGTCACCCAGGCCGGCCTCGACAACGGCGACTGGTGGCCGGAAGGCGCCGCCCCGGCCGGGCCGGGCACCATGCACGTGACGGTCCGCGATTCCCGGTCCGAAACCGAATTGGGTGATGGCCCGTTCCGGCCGGTCACCCGCCCGGTGACGATCCCGGCCCGCTGCCCGCAATGCGGGCGCCCCCGCGGCCCCGTCACCGGTTTCAACAACAGCGAAGACGGGGTCCGCTGGTGGACGAACGTGTGGCGCAACGAGTGCGGCCACACCGACATGTACGAGAACGTGGTCGCTGAGGCCACCGAAATCGGCTGGCTCGGCCCCGCCACCATCCACTAGCCGCTGACCGCGCCGGCCCCGGCCCCCGGGGCCGGCACCCCCGAAGGAGACCACCGTGACCGCCAGGACCTGCCCGGCACTGCCCGCCCGGATCGCTGCCCTGCCGAAATGCCCCCGCCGCGGCCTGCCGGTGCCGTTCAGTTCCGGGCTCAACGGCGACGGCACCGGCCGGTTCGGCACCAACGACACCGCGCTCAAACTGGTGTGCGCGATCGCCGGGCTGTGCTCAGTCTGCGCCGAGCCAATCGGCGACGGTGAACCGCACGTGTTCCTCGCCGCCGACCTCAACGCGGGTGAGGCGGCACGGCTGCTGTTCACCGACCCGCCCGCCCATGAAGACTGCGCGGCGGCCTCACTCAGCCTCTGCCCCTACATCGCCAGCGCCCGGGTCCCGTCCCGGCATCACCCCGGCGCCGGCAAGCCGGGCTGGCTGTGGCTGGCCGCCGCCGGGTACGAGCTTGGCCCCGGCCAGCCACCCGGCGTCTCTTTCACGTTCCGGCCGGTCCCGCCGCTGGTGGTCCGACGCTTCAGCTACACCGCGGCCGGGACGCTGGCCGAAGTCACCGAAGGAACCGAGGCCACGCCATGACCGGCCGCCCCACCTGGTCGGACCCGGCATCCTGGCCGCCGAGCGTGGCCGGTATGCCGGTGTGCCCGGTCCGGCACCTGCCGATCCCCTACATCGCCGAGGTCACTGCTGACGGCCGCGCGAACTTCACCATCCTGGACGACGCGAAAGCTGACCGGTGCCTGCGGTTCCGGTTGTGCGCGATGTGTGGCGGCCCGATGGGCACCGAGATAGCGCTGATCGGGGATCCGGTGGCGCTGGAGCCGGGCGGGTGGTTCATTGAGCCGCCGGTACACGAGCAATGCGGCGCGGACGCGCTGGCCGGCATGTGCCCATTTCTCAGCTCGGCGCGGGTGCCGCGCCGGGACCACAGCGCCGACCCGACCGTTGCCGTGGCCGGGCAGACCCCCGCCGAGCTGACCGCTGTGGGCCGCACGATCACTAAACGGCCGCTGATCATGGCGGTTTGCCGTTCCTACCGTACGACGGTGACCCCCTCACATGCTGGCAGCCCGCTGCTGGTGTACCTGCCGGGCCGTGTCACCCGGGTCCGCACGTTCGGCTACGGCGACGACGGGTGGCTCACCGAAACCACCCCGGCACCTGCCCCGGCCCCGGCTGCGGATCAGCCGCGGACCAGGCGGGTGCAGCGCACCACCACGAAAACCCGGCGGGACCGCCGCCGGTAACCACCCTGAAGGAGATACACCATGCCCTCTATCCGCCAGGACAATGGCCAGCCCAGCCCCGGGCAGGTCGCCTACGAAAGCTATGCCGCACTGATCCTGGAAGCCGCGCCGCCGCTGCCGCCGGGCCTGCTGTGGGCCGACTTGAATCCCCGCGACCAGGCGAGCTGGGAAGTGATCGCCGTTGCCGGGGCAATCGCCGCCGTCGCCGTCGCCGAGCCTGGGCCGCCATCCGGCGGCACCGAGGACGCCGCGGTGATCGCCGCCCGGGTCACCGGCCCGGACACGTTCAGGTGCCTTGTGTGTTTCGGCGAGTTCCCGGCCGCCGAGCGCGCCGCCGGCCGCGACGAGGACATCTGTGCCGGCTGTGAGCCGTCGGTCACCTGGCTTTCCCGTTGCCCGGTTTGCCGGTGCCCGGACGTGCACCCTGCCGGCGGTTACCCGCTGCACGAGCGGACCTGCACCATGACCAGCACCGGCTTGTCCGCCATCACCAGCGAAGGGCCAACAGCATGACCAGCGCCGTGCGGCTGGCCGCGCTGGCGAACCATCTGGCCGGCGAACCCGCCGCGATGTGGCTGTTCGTGTGGGAGGACCTGCCCACCGATGGCCTGTCCGGGCCGGCGCTGGCGGTCGCGCTGGCCCCCACTCTCGCCGAGGCCCGGGCATTGTTCCCGGAGGGAACCGCCCGCAGCGCCGTCACCAGCACGCCGCCGGCGGCGGCCGTCCCGGTCGCCGCCAGTACCAGGCCGCAGATGTGGTTTACCCCTGGTGCCGCCATGGCTATCTGCCGTTACACCGTCGACTGTGCGGGCAGCGACGGCACGTGGCCAGATATGGTCACTGACCCGGACCGGGCCGGTACCTGGGCTGGCCCCGGCGGCCCGGCCATGTGCGCGAGCACGGTCCTGGATGACTACCTGAACGAGGTGGCCGCCGGCGCCGGCGTGCCCCGGGGCATGGCCGGTTCTGAGCCGGCCGACGCGCTGCGGGTGGCGGTCTGGCCGGGTATGTACGGGGACCGCAACGTCGCCAGCGCGGCGGCGGTGCTGCATTACACCCCGGGCAGCGGTGCCGTCTGGGCGGACGCCCGGGACACCGCGCCATGACCGCCGGCCGGTCTGGGCAGCAGATCACGGCGCGCCGACGGCTGGCCCGCGACGTCCGCCGGTCCCTGCAGATTTACCTGAACAGCCTGGAAGCCTATATCGACCGGCCGGACCTCGCGGATGCGATGCTGGCCCGCGCGGAACGGCAGATGGCACAGCTCCGGGACCTGCATGACACGGTCGCTGAGTCCACCTGACCCCACATTTCCGACCCCGGAAACTGCTATGATTGCTGGGGCAGGAAACCCCCGTAACCCGAAAGGAGGCCGCCCGCCATGCTGTACCTGACCCGTGATGATTTCCTGCTCGGCGATGTCCGCCGGTTCCACAGCACGCAGGCTAATTTCGGGGTGCACTGGCATCTGCCCGCCGGTCCCGCCTGGCCTGCCTGGACGCTCACCTACCTGGAGGCCACCGGGGAGGTGGCAGCGTTCTGCCAGACCGGTAACGGCGCGGTCGAGGTGCTCGGTGTGCTCGCCCCGGACCCGGTGACGCCGGGCAGCCGTGAGGTGTTTTACCGGACCCTGGACCGGGTCCTGGACGGCTGGGCGGAGCTGGCCGATTTCGACCTGGGCTGGGTGGCGGCACGGCTGGCCGCCGAACCCGCCGACAGCGGCCAGCGGTGCCGGCATTGCGCGGCGCCGCTGCTGCCGTGCGGGGATGGATGGACGGACCGGAACGGGTTCACGGCCTGCGTCAAGGGCGCTGTCCTGGCCCGCGGCGGCCGGGTCGTGCCGGCCGCCCCCGTCCACCACGAGCCCCTACCTCAGAAAGGAGCCATCTGATGCCCGTCAACCACGGGATCGCCTACCACGGGGCACCGTCGGGTGATGTGGCGGTCGAAGACGCCGACGGCATGTTCATCACTGTGCTGCCCGCCACCGAGGTCGCCCGTGACGTGTCCCCGGCCGGGTTCGGCTGGGGATATTCCGGTGGCGGTTCTTACGCGCTTGGGCATTCGCTGATCGCGCATGTGCTCGGCGCCGCCGCCTGCTGCCCGGATTGCGGCGCGGTCCGGCACACCATCCCGCATCCGCCGTTCCCCGGCCCGGGCCTGACCATAGCGTGGGCGCGGCCGGCGAGACTGTGCGGGTGGTGTGTCGGCGGGCTGCGTTCCCTGCCCGCCCAGGCGCTGGTCAACGACGTTATCGGCCGCTGGCGGCAGCAGCAGCAATGGCGGTATGGCCGTCACCAGCTCCTTGCGTGGCTGCATGAATATGCTCGCGGCGCCGGGCCGGACTGGGCGTGGCTGACCCCCGCGATCTGGGCGGTGTACCGGTGACCGGCGGCCAGCCCGGACCGGACAGTCAGCACCGGCCGCCAGGCCGTCCGGTCATCGGCAACTACGTCAAGGTTCCGCTCGGCGACCTGCTGCCAGAGGTGGAACGGTGGGCGGAAAGTCACGGCCGGAACCGGGCCGAGGCGCTCCGGATCCTGCTCGGTATCGGTCTCGGCCATCCCTGCCCGGACCCGGCCGGGAAAACCCCCGCCGGGCAGGGATGGGCCGGGCAAGCATCTGAAGGAGAATCATGTCCCTGACCTTGTGCACGAACGAGCACCCTCACCCGGGCCACGAGCATTGCCCGGGCCGGTCCCGGTTTTTCACTACCGGCGATGATGACGGCCCGTGGGTGCTGGACAGCTATACCGGTCCGCATCATGGCCTGATCCGTACCGGCGGCCAGGTGCTGTATGAGAACCCTGCCTGGCGGCATCCGGACGGAAGTTACAAAACCCTCGGCATGGACGGTGTCTACACCGTCACCGAACTCGTCGACGTCGGCGAGGGCCTGGTTGCCGCGATCCTGGACGACGGCGAATGGGAGGTATCCGCCGGCAACCTCCGCCAGGTTAAAAACGGGCCAGAAAATGGCGGGCAGCTCACCGGGACCGGAACATGACCGGCGACGGCACCGATCATCTCGGGTTCGCGGGCCTGCTCGACGCCGGGTACACCCCCCGCCAGGCGTGGCAAATCATCCGCGACGACCTGGCCGCCCACCCGGACGCATGCGCGGTGTTCACCACCATGGCCAGTGACCCGCAGGGCCGCGCCGCCCTGGACTGGGTCCGCGGCCAATGGGCACGCCACGGCCTGCCCGCCCCCTTCGACGAACTCCCCCGCCCCGATGAAGGAGACCCTCGCACATGACTCCGCCAGCCCGCCGGTCCCGGCCCCTGGCCCGCCCCGGCCGGTCTCTCGCCGCCGCTTTGCTCTGGTCCGGTTTCGCCGGCTGGGCGCTCGCCACCGGCACCATCGTCGTGCCGGTCGTCGCCGTCACCCTCGCCATCCTGGTCCTCAACACCTGGCATGCCGCCTGGCTGCAGCGCCAGCTCCAGCTCCGCGACCTCACCGACGCCACCCGGCCACCGCACCGCCGCGGCCCAGCCGTCACCATCTACGCCCGCCGCACCGACCGGCCGGAGGACCTATGACCAGCCACCACCCCGCCAAGCCGCTGCGAACCCCGCGCGGCGACGTCGCCGACATCGACATTAACCTCATCCCGCTGATCCTCGCCCTGTGGGAAGCCGGATACGACACCATCGGCTGCTGCCAGGACCTCGGGCAGAACCTCGAACGCTACGACCGGAAGGCCGCCTACTGGACCGGATACGCCATGATCGAAATGCCGTACCGGGACGCTTGCCGGCTGCTCGACACCATCCGCACCGTCCCCCCGTTCGACCAGCGCATGCACTGGGCGGCACCCGGCGCCTGGGAAGTCTCCTTGCCTATCGTCACCGTCGACGGGCAGGCCGCCCAGGCGATGTGGGCGCAAATCCACTTCCCCGCCAGCCAGATCAGCGAACTTCTCCAAGTCCTCACCGGCGGCCACCTCAAAGGCTACTGATGCCCTGGCATGTCGTGATCAGCCTGCCCGACGGCCGCACCGCCGTCGCCGACTACCGTGACCCGATCGCGAAAACCATGCACAAAATCTGCGCCGCCCTCAGCGAAGGAAAACCCGCCGGCCCCGCCCTCTACACGACCGTCGCGCAATGGCTCGACACCCACACCGGCGGGTCCGCCCGCTGCGAGCAGGGCCTGGCCCCCGGCGGTGACTGCGGCCACGACTAACCCGCCCGCACAACAGCGAAGGCCCCCCCCGGGATCGTCCGGGAGGGCCTTCGCATTGCCCGTGCCTACTCGCGGCCAGCACCCGCAACCCGCCGCCAGTGCCGCCGCTCATCGTCCGACAGCTCATCCCAGCCCGGCAGCCCAGACCGGTACGTCACGTACTGAGCCCGGCCCGACGGGCCATCATCACCTGGGCCGCCGGGCCGCATCCGGCCCTCACGCTCCAGATACTCAAACCCCGCATCGAGCACGTCCTGGGCGGTCAGGTTATTCATCGCGCAAAACGCCCGGCGATGCGCATTCAGGTACACGCTGGTCTTCGCGGAAGCCGCCGCTGTCTCCATGTCCATACCGCCACCGTACCGCCATCATGGTGGCCCGGGCAGCAGCATGCCCCCCGGATTCTCCACCACCGTGAACCCGGAGTCATCCTCGTGACCGCCCGCCGCCGCCCACGGTGGCGGACGAAGCTCCACCTCACACCGCGGCGGCTGCACCGGCTCATCCCCGCCGGTCACGGCTTCCAGCTTCCCACCGGGCTCTTAGCCAGCGCGATCACCGCGGCCAGCACCAGGATCGCCACCACGAACCGCCACCAGTCACGTTTGCCCACCACACCAACCCTAACCAGGAAACCTGCCCCCGCCAGTCAACCTTTCCGCCGGCTAAAGCCTGTAGGTAAGGAAGGACCCGGGGCAGTTCGGGCGCCCCGGGTCCTCACTCAGTGTTTCGGCTGGTCAGCCGTTGTAATACATCAGGTCCGTGCTGGGCATGACGTAGCTCCCTTCCATCGCATAGTGGCCGGATGATCCCCGGCCATCAGCCCTGGTACCACGTAAAACCCGTCTCGGGCATGACGTGTCTCTCCTTCAGGCGCGGCCAATGGGAATGATCACCGTAACCCGGGCGATCACCGCGCGGCTACCCCCGCCCGGTGAATCGCCCGCCACACCACAGCCAGCCACACCGCCGCCACCGTGCCCACCGCACCAGTACAGGCGACCACCAGCCCCGGGCTCACCCGCTGCGCCGCCACCCCCGCCGCCACGATCACCACACCCTGCCCCAGGCTCATCCCGGCCCCGACCACACCACTGGCCTGACCGCGCCGCCCATCCGGCACCGCCTCAAACAGCGCCCCGCCCGCCGTCGCGATATAGCCGGTGAACAACCCCGACACAGCCAGGATCACCGCCGCCGCGGCCAGGCCCGGCCCGAACCAGAACAGCACCAGCACCGCGCACGCCAACGCGGCCAGCACACCAGTCCACCGCATCCGCCGCGCCGGGCCGACCAGCCGGTTAAACACCAGCGGCCCCACCGCCGCACCCGCCGCCATCGCCGCCAGCAGCCACCCAACCCCCTCCGCGCCGCCGCCCACGCTGGCCGACAGCGGCGCCACCACACCCTCAGGCACGACCGCGAACGCCGCACACCACATCAGCAGCATCGCCGTCCGCGCCACCGGCGAACCAAACACCACCCGCAGCCCCGCCCAGATCCCCCGGCTCCCCGGCCCGCTGCGGCCACCAGCCGCCGGCCGCGACCGCACCCACACCCGGACGATCACCGCGGATGCGGCGAAGCTCGCCGCGTCCACCAGCAACGCTGGCCGCACCCCCACCGCCGCGACCACCACCCCGCCGGCAGCGAACCCGGCCAGTTGCGCCACCTGATACGTCGCGATCGTGATCCCATTCCCAAGCTGAAACCGCTCCGCCCCCAGCACTGCCCGGTTCACCGCCTGCCGCGCCGCCAGGAACGGCTCCACCGCCAGCGTCACCACAAACAGCAACCCGACCAGCACCGCCACCGGCACACCCGGCACCGCCATCACCAAAACCAGGCCCGTACACACCACATCACAGGTGACCATCACCGCCCGCCGCGGAAACCGGTCCGCCACCCACCCAAACAGCAGGCCCCCCGCAAACATCGCCACCGCCGTCACCGCAAACGTCACCGCCGCCAAAGCCGCCGACCCCGTCCGGGCAAACACCAGCACCGCCAAAGCCAGCCGCGCGACCTGATCCCCCGCAATACTCACGAGCTGCGCCACCCACAACGCCCGGTACTCCCCGACCCCAAACACCTCACGGAACGTCGCGCTCCGCGCCGGAACCTCAGTCACTGCTGCCATAGTCCCGGCAGAATAACACGCCCCCGAAACGTCGCTGAGAAGCCCGCTGAGCCACCCTCCCGGCCACAGGCCATAACCGGCCAGGCTCCCCGCACCCGCCAGCCAGCGGCCAGCCCAGGCCCGCGCAGGCCAAACCTCGCGCCCGGACCCCCAGCAGGCCGCCCGTCGCGGTGGTTGCGCCGGAGGCGCCGCAGACCATAGAGTGCGGAACCACACACCTGCATCAAATCAGATGATCTTGGGATTGGGCCGGATCGCGCTGATGATCAACGGACCGGGAAGCTGCGCTTCCTGGCCACCGGAACGACGGTGGCTGGCGGGCCTGCTATGGGCTGACGGGCACCTCGCCGAGGACAGGCGGGTGCACCTCAATCTTGTCGACGAGCAGACGCTGGCTGCTGCCGCGGCCCTGGTGGGCCGGTCCTATGGCACAAGCCCTGGTAAGAAGCGGCCAGGCGGCGGCCGGTATAGCCCGCTGCACCGGCTAACTTTCACTGACGATGAGTTCGTCTCTGCCCTGGTCAGTCTCGGGTTCGGCCCGAAGCCGCTAAGGCCGTGGCCTTCGGCGCTGACGTCGGGGGCGTTCCTGCGTGGCATGTTCGACGGGGACGGGTCGGTGCGCTGGGTGCTTGCCCGCAATGAGTGCACCCCGCATCTGCGGACCGTGTTGTCGTGCCAGGTGCCTGTGCTGGAGGGATGCCAGGGCTGGCTTACTGGCCGGGGCTTCCGTCCGGGCTGTATCGTTCCACGGCCGCATAGTCCGGGGAGCGGCCAGTTGCAGTGGGCGCATTACGACAGCCTCCGGCTTGCGAAGCTCATGTACGCGGAGCCGGGGCCATATATGACCCGTAAGCGGGCAGCATTTGAGCAGGTCAGCCCATGACCACGATGCTTTCCCTGCATGCCGGTTACGACGTCGAATATCTGACTGACGCCGTAGGTATCCAGACGGCGGCGGACTATTACTCAGCAGCGAGTGCGGGCGGCGGGGAGCCGCCTGGCTTCTGGCTGGGTGCTGCGCTGGGGGCGCTGGACCTGGTGGCGGGTGGCCAGGTTGATCCGAAGACGATGAAGGCGCTGTATCACGAGGATGTTGGCCCTGATGGGGTGCGGGTTCCGGCGCGGGGCAAGTCTGCGTATGAGGGGATGAGGGAGCGGCTGGCGGACCGGCTGGATGCGGCGGTGGCTGATTTCAAGGCCCGGCATCGGTATGCGACCGAGCGGCAGTTGCGGAACGTGCGGATTAAGGAGCTGGCGAAGACCCGGAACGCGGTCCCGTTCTTTGATTTCACGGTGTCGGCGGTCAAGTCGGTCAGCGTGGTTCATGCCTCGCTGCGGGCCGGGGCCGAGACGGCCCGGGCGCAGGCGCACCTGAGTGATGACGACGTGGAGGCGGCGTCGCTGCTCGCGCGGGCTCGCGCGTTCGATGCGCAAGCGGACGCCATCGAGGAAGCGATGCGGGTGACGGCCCGCGCGGTGCTCGCGCGTATCGAGAAGGTCGCCGCGTATGTGCGCACGGGGCATCATGGCGGGGCCACGTCGACGGGTGCGTGGCGGGACGCGGCCGGCCTGGTTGGGGCGGCGTTCCTTCAGCACACCTCACGCACCGACGACCCGCAGTTGCATGTGCATATCGCGGTGTGGAATAAGGCGATGCGCGCGGACGGCGCGGATAACAAGTGGCGAGCGCTGCATGGCCGCGCGCTGTTCGCTGAGCGGCTCGGTATCGCTGCGCTCGCGGACCGGACGCTGGCCCGGGAGTTGCGCAAGCTCGGGTACGGGCTGGTGCCGCGCGAGGACGGCAACGGCTTCGAGATCGGCGGTGTAGCGCCGGAGACGATGGCGGCGTTTTCGTCCCGGCGGACCGCGATCACCGAGCGGCTCAAGCCGATGGTGAAGGCGTATGTGCGCGAGTACGGGCATGCGCCGGGGGAACGCGCGCTGTGGTCGATGCGGCAGTTCGTCACGGTGAAGTCGCGGCAGAGCAAAGCTGAAGCTGAGCATGACCCGGCGTCGCTGCTGGGGGAGTGGGCGGCCAAGGCCCGCGCGGCTGAGGTGCAGGCGCTAGAGCAGGTTGAGCCGCATGCGCGGGCGTGGGCGGTGTCGCATGAGGCGCCCGCGCAACTGTCGCGCGAGGACCGCGCGAAGGCCGCGCGGATCGCGGTCGCCGCGGTGCAGGAGCGGCATGCCACATGGTCCCGGTCCCAGTTGCTGTGGGAGCTGCACCGGGCGTTGCCTGATTTCGCCGACGCCGATGTTGAGCGGGTGCTGGACGAGCTGGCTGATGAGGCGGTCGCCCCGGCACCGGAGGCTGCCGATGCGGTGGTGCGGATCGCGCCGGCGGCGGAACCGGTTGATGTGGCGTCGCTGGGGGTGCGGGCCAGTGATGGGCGCAGCGTGTTCCGGCCGCCGGGTGAGGACCGGTGGACGTCGATCGCCCAGTTGGATGCGGAGGAACATTTGCTGGCGGTCGGTGCCGAAGACGTCTCCCGGCAGGTGGATCCGGAGGCGGCCCGGGCCGCGGTCGCGGGTACGGGCCTGGACGTGCGGCAGCAGGAAGTGGTGGCGGGGCTGCTGTCGTCGGGGAAGCGGATCACGGCGCTGGATGCGGCGGCGGGTACGGGTAAGACGCGGGCGATGGCCACGTATGCGGAGAAGTGGCGTGAGCTGACCGGTGGCCGGGTGGTGGGGATCGCGACGTCGACGAACGCGGCCCGGCAACTGGTGGTTGAGGGCCTGGAGGCGGCGTGGAATGTGGCCCAGTTCCTGGGCCGGACCCGGGGGAAGGAGGAACTGCGGTATCCGGTGAAGATCGGTGCCGGTGACGTGGTGGTGATTGATGAGGCCAGCCAGCTTTCGACCCGGGATCTGGCGCTGGTCACCGAATACGTGCGGGCTAACGGCGGCCGGGTGGCGATGGTGGGGGACACTGAGCAGCTCGGCAGCCCCGCCGCGGGTGGCATGTTTGCGCTGGTGACGGACACGCTGGGGGCGTGGCGGCTGCGGGAGGTCCGCCGGTTCGCTAATGAGTGGGAACGGGACGCGAGTTTGCGGTTGCGGCTCGGTGACACCCGGGTGATCGGCGAGTATGTGCGGCGCGGCCGGGTGCGGGCCGGGCCGGAAGATCAGGCGCAGGCGGGGGCTGTGCGCATGTATCTGGCGGATTTCCTGGCGGGTAAGGACACGCTGCTGCTGGCCGGGTCCAATGAGGAGGCCGCTGATCTGGCCCGGCAGGTGCGGGACAAGCTGGCTGAGCTTGGCCGGGTGCCTGCTGAGGGCCAGATTGTGCTGTCGGATGGGAACGAGGCGGGGACCGCGGATCTGGTTCGCGCCCGGCTGAACACGCAGATCAACGCGGGCGGCCGGGCGCTGACGAACCGGGACACGTTGCGGATCGTGGGCTGGCATACCGGTGCGGACGGGAAGCAGTGGGCGGTGACGCAGCGTCGTCTGGGCGACCAGGAACCGGCACCGGCCACGATGGCGGCTAGGACGTCGGCGGCGACCGGGGCTACGGCTGGGACGGCGACGGGGGTTAAGGAACCGCCGCCGCTGGGGACGGGCCGCTGGTCGGAGCCGTTCCGGGTGCCGGGTGAGTATCTGAAGGAGTCCGCGGAGCTGGCGTATGCCGGTAACGTGCACGTCGCGCAGGGCATGACGGTGGACACGGCACACCCGTTCCTGTCGGACACGATGAGCCGCCAGTCGCTGTATGTGGCGATGACCCGGGGCCGGGAAGCGAACACGTTGCACGTGTCGACGGGGTTGCCGTTGCGGGGTGCGAAGCCGGTCCGGCAGGCCCCGGCGGAGGCGGTGATCGCTGCGGCGATGAAACGGGAAGCCTCCGACGTCAGCGCGACGCAGGCGATGCGGGACGCCCAGAATGAGGCGGGCGGGATGCGGCATCTGCTGGGGTTGTGGACGGAGATGACCCGGCGGGAGTTCCGCGCGAATGTTGACGCGATGCTGGCTGACCGGATGCCCGCCGATGATCATCAGCGGTATATGGGGGATCCGGCGCGGCGGGTTCTGCATCAGCGGCTGCGGTCGGTGCAGCTCGCGGGCGGTGATGAGCAGGTGCGGCGGGTGGTGGACCGGCTGACCCGGCAGCCGGTCAGTTCCCTGTCGAATGTGGCGGCTGGATTGCATGCGCGGATGGATAAGTTCGGTATTCCGGTGCCGGCGCGGGGGGAGTCGGAGTCGTGGGTGTCGCGTACCCCGTCGGCGGGGCCGCCGCAGATGCGGGAGCTGGCCTCGGCGATGGATGCGCGGGAGATTGAGCTGGGGGAGCGGCTGGCGGAACGGCCGGAACCCTGGCTGGTGCGGCTGATCGGCACTCCCCCGGTGGCCGCGGATGAGCGCGCCGGCTGGGTGGAGCGGGCGGGCCGGGCGGCGGGGTACCGGGAGGCGGCGGGTTTGACGGACCCGGATCCGGAGCGGGCGCTGGGTGTTGAGCCGGCCGGGAACGCTGAACTGGCTGAGGCGCATGCCAGCGCGGCCCGGGCGATGGGTGTGGTCCCGGAGGAAGCAACGGTCCGTGGTTTGCAGCGTGGTGAGCTTGAGCGGCGGGTGCAGACCTATGAGCGGATGCGGCCGTGGGCGGCGCCGGAGGTGGGCACCCAGTTGCGTCAGGTGGCGCAGGCGGAGGCGGACGCGGGCGCGGATGCGGTGCTGGCCCGGGCGCAGGGCATGCCGGTCGAGGCGGATCAGGCGAGCGCGCTGGCGGCGGTGCTGGCGTCGCAGCGGGCCGCCTATGAGCGGATCAACGCCCAGTACGAACGGTGGCATGAGCGGACCGAGCAGCCGCGGCGGTCGGCGGAGCTGGCGGCGGCGGAGCTGGCGCGGCGGGACGTGAACCGGCAGCGGAGCCAGGAACGCCGCACCGACGCCCGCCCTGATGGGCAGCCGAGCATGCAGGAGTGGGCGGCGATGCTGCGGGCGTTTGAGGATTCCCCGTCGACGCAGGCGACGATGGCGGAGGCGGCCGTGCTGCGGGAGCAGAACCGGGCGGCGGCGCGGGCGGAACGGGAGCAGCGGCAGCAGCAGCGCGCCACTGAACGGGAGCAGCAGCCGCAGCCGGTGGGCGCAGAGTCGGACGAAGAATGGTTCCGCAACTATGTGCAGGGTGCCGGTGCGCAGCAGGTTCCGGTTCCGGCGGCAGGCCCCCCGCAGCCTGACGTCGTACCGGTGCCGGATGTCCGGCCCGGGGCCGGGCCTGATCCGGAGATTATTCCGGTACCGGAGGATCCGGCGACGCTGGCGCCGGGTGCCGGTTCCGTCCCGGTCCCTTCGGGGCAACCTGCTGGGATCGAGCCAGCCACCGGGGCGGAACCGGTGGCACCTCCTGTCCCCACTTCACCCGAAGCCGAACGCGAGCCCGAGGTTCCCGGGCCTGAGCGGGAGACCGGGCCGGACCGGACACCGGACACCGGACGGCCGCCTGCCAGCGCTGCTCCGGTGCCGGTTCCGGAAGACACCGGACCGGACCGGACACCGAAGCCTGAGCCCGCGCCCGAACGCGAGACTCCCGATCCGGTGGCACCTCCTGCCCCCACTTCAGCGGAACCCGGGCGCGAGCCGGAGCCCGAACCGGAATGGGATGAAGCCGACTTCGGCCAGGAGTCCACTGAGGACGCCTGGGCGGCCGAGCAAGCCGAGCGCGAAGGCGACGCCGGTCCGGTTCCGGAGGACATCGGACCGGACCGGACGGAGCCGGAGCCCGGGTCTCAGCCCGAGCCTGAGCGGGCACCGGAGCCTGATTCCGGGCCTCAGCCCGAACCTGAGCGCGAGCGCGAGGCGGAGCCCGAACCTGAGCGCGAGCCCGAGCCGCAGCCGGAGGACACCGGACCGGACCGGATGCCGGACACCGAGCCGGAACCCGAGCGCAAGGCTGACCGGCCCGAGCCGGAGCGCGAGCCCGAGCCCGGGCGGCCCGAGCCCGAGCAGCCCGAGCCCGAGCCCGAGCAGCCCGAACCTGAGCCGGAGCGCGAGCCCGAGCCCGTAGCCGAGCGCGAGCCCGAGCGCGAGCCGGAACCGGAACCGGAACGCGAAACCCCGGAGCCGACGGCACCTCCTGCCCCCACTTCGCCCGAGCCAGAGCCCGAGCCGGAGCCAGAGCCGGAGCCGGAGCCTGCACCGGAACCGGGACCGGAGCCCGAACCGGAGCCTGTGGCCGAGGCCGCACCGGAGCCCGAGCCGGAGCCCGGCCGGGAGCCGATGACGGCGGCGGTCGATGGCGAGGTTGCCGAACTGGTCGCTAAGGCCGCGGCGGCGGCCCAGGCTGAGGCGGAAGCCACCCGCGATGCTGAGGCGCGGCGGCAGTGGGATGCGGACCGGCAGATAGATGAGGCACAGGCGGCCCGGAACGCTGAGGCGGAGGCGCTGACGGACGCGGCGTGGCAGCCGGGTGCCGGCGAGCCGGACTGGGCCGAGTCTGACGCCGGCGACTAGACCCGCCCCGGACAGCACCGGTCCCCCCGCGGTAGCTGTTCGCGGGGGGGTCCGGTGGGCTGGTTACCCGTCCAGGTCGGCGGGGTTGATGTCCGTGAACACCTGGTCCGACCACCAGGTGACGAAGTTCAGCGCCAGCGGCCGGGCCTCTTCGGCGGCCTCGGGGGAGGCGGCACCGAAGCACATCAGCATGGTGCGGCGGGCGATGAACACGAGCGCGGCGAGGAAGTCTTTGGTCCGCTCGGTGTCACCTTCGCAGTAGGTGCTGATCAGGGCGTTGGCGGCGGCGTCGTTGCGGTCTTCGAGCGCAGCGTGGACGGCGGTCAGCGCCCGGTACAGGGTGACCGGATGGTAGGTGAGGTCCTCTTCGGCGGGCACCGTGGCACCTCCTTTTCCGTCTCGTTACTGGCAGTGTAGGCCGGGGTTGTGACAGCCGGATAGATCAGGGGATGGTGGTGAATCCTTTGGCGCGTTCCCAGTCGAGGATCGCGCCGGCGGCCTGGAAGACTTCACTGCCGCGGTGACCGGCCAGGAATGCCCGCACGTGGGTGTTGTCGTGCAGGGCCTGGTCGGCGGGGTCGATGCGGACGGCTGGCCCGGGCGGGCCTGGCGGGACGGGCAGCGGGAATGGCCGGCCGGTGCAGGCGGTGTAGTCGGCGGCGAGGGCGGCCTGGTCGACGCCGGCCTGGAAGGCGGGATGGTCCCATAGCGGCTGCCACACGACGGCGTAGGCTTCGGCGAGCTGCCGGGAGATGAACAGGTCGGTCATGCCGACTTTTTCGGTCCAGGTGATGCAGGTGACGTCGGCGGTGCCGGGGGCGGCGGAGCTGGTGTAGGCGCCGCCGGGGATGGCGTGCCCGCCCCAGCCGGGCGAGTTGGCTACGTAGTCCCATAGGTGCGCGTCGGTTTGGGTTTGCTGGGCGACGTCGAGGTCGACGCCGAGCCCGGACGCGCCGAATATCGAGGTGACGGCGCGGACCAGGTCGACGCCGGTGCCGTGTTTGGCGAAGCAGATCGGCTTGACCAGTTCGGTGCCGCCGTCGCTGTGGGTGATGGTGATGCCGCCGGACACGAGCGCGGACAGCATGACGGTCATGTCGACACCGTTGTCGTCCGCGTCGGTGGCCGGGTCAAAGTTGGGGTTCCCGGACCGTCGGTACAGGTCGAAGATGGCGTCGTCGCTGACGCTGATGTCGAGGCCAAGCAAGTATTTCCAGGTGAGCACGGCCAGGTTGGCCACATATGTCGGACCACAATTATGTGAGGCCAAGCCCGCAGCGAAGTAGGTCTTTGACGAGGTTTCGAGCTTCACTACGTCGCGGATACCAGCTCGTTCGATGCTGACGAGCCGGACCGCGCGGCCGTCGATGCGGCCAAGCCGACCGATCTCCAGCTTGGGCAAGAGCCTGACTGGCCGCACCGAGCCCAGGAAACGGATGTACTCTGACCGCGGGCTGACCTCAAGACGGTGCTTGTCGAACCGCCGCGTACCGTCCACGCGCAGTCGCTGACCGCTCGAAGTGATCGTGTGATTGAACGGGTAGCCGAGTTCCTTCAGGCACCGCTCGGCTTCCGCCAGCATGGGATTGTCGGATTGGACGAAGTTGACCCGGTTGGCGTACTTGCCGTGCCGGGTCTGTTCCAAGCAGCCCTCCCCGTCGAAGGCGGCAGCGAGATAGCCAGCGGCGCGGGAGTCATCTGTCTCCCAGACGTCCAGCGGCTTGATGACCTTGGTCTGCCGCGGCGCGCTTGCGCGCATTTCATCGGTCCTGAGCCACTGCTGTGTCTGAAGCTGCCCCTGCACCGTACTGGAGACGAGCCAGCGGTGGTCAGCGGAACAGCGCACGTGAGTGCCGTCCTCGAACACGAGGTCGTAGCACTCTTTCCGGACAACCTTGGCGTCTTCGACGACACTGCGGCAGTACTGCCGACCGGCGTTGCCTCCGCGCGGAAGCTCGTCGAAGCCCAGGAGGTGGTCACCTTCAGCCAGCTCGCCGACCGGAACCCACAGCAGGTCTGCTGTGAGAACCTTCGTCTCTGGCGTCAGGCAGGTCCCGTAGCGGTCGTTGCCGCCGAGCATCCAGGCAGGGACTTTGGACAGGTGGTCGGCGATGAGGGGGTGTGCGGGCACGGCGCCGGTGAGGCGCAGCAGGATTGTGTTGGCGTACCGGGCGGGGTCGGCGGGGCGGCGGCCGAGCGCCGGCGGGGTGGCAGGGGTGGACACGGTTTCCTCCCGTTGGGTGCGGTCGGGGGGAGGCTAACACCAGGCTGGGCGGGGCGGGGGCCTGTTTAATCTTCTGGCGCTGGGCGGGTGCGGGGTTTAGGGTGGGGTGGTGCTTCTCCCGAAGTGCCAGGGGACCGTTACTTCGCATTCAACGGAGGACCCCTTCGGTGGTCCAGCGGTCGCCGTCTTGTTATCGGGGGAGGCCATGATGCTTGCTGCAAGGTGCCGCCCGAAGTGCCAGGGGACCGCTACTTCGTTTGGGTCGGAGGACCTCTTGGTGGGTCCAGCGGTTGCCGTCTTGTTATCGGGCGGCGCCTTCGCGCATAGCTGTGGTCTCTCCCCTGTCTGGAGGAGAGATCGTGACGAAGCGGAATCGGGGCCGGGTTCACACGGTGGCGACGTCGCCGGTGTTCGGGGCGGCGACGGGGGAGCTGACGGCGCTGGGCGCCCCGGCGGTCACCCGCGATTTGCGGAGCGCGCTGTTTCTGCTCGCGGCCGGGTATCTGCCGGGTGAGAAAACCGTGCATGAGGGACGCGATGAGCGGGTGACCCGGTTCCACGCGATGGTCCGTGAGGCTGCGGTCACGGATCCGGTGTGGACGGCGGGGCTGCTCGGCTGGCTGCGCGGCCCGGGTGGGCTGCGGCTGGCGCCGGTTGAGGGTGCCGCTGATTTCGTGGCGGCCCGCCGGCTCGCGGCGGCGCTGGGGGCGGTCCGCGCGGACGGGTCACCGGTGCTGGCGCCGGTGACCGCGCCGGAGGCTAGCGCGCGGCGGGTGATCGGGTCGGTGCTGCGCCGCGCCGATGAACCGGCGGAGCTGATCGTGTACTGGCTGGAAACCTATGGGCGGCGTCTGCCGGTGGCGGTCAAGCGGGGTATCGCCGATGTGCTGCCCCGGTTGTGGACGCCGTACACGGTGCTGAAGTATGACACGGAGGATGCGCCGTTCCGGTTCGGTGACGTGGTGGAGCTGGTCAATCCGCGGTATCACCGGCAGGCGTGGGACACCGGGCAGGCCCGGTTGTGGGAGTGGCTGATCGCCCGCCGGCATGGCCGGGGTATGCCTCCGGCGGGGGTGGCGGCGATGGCGCGGCGCCGTGAGTCGCTGCTGGCCGAGGCGGTCGCGGACCCGGCGGTGCTGGCGGACACGGCCCGGCTCGATGCGGCCGGGCTGACCTGGCAGAATGTGCTGTCGGCGGCGGGGCAGGCCGGGCAGCCGGTGGATAAGGCGCGGCTGTGGGAGGCGCTTGTGCCGGTGATGCCGTATGGGGCGTTGCTGTCGAACCTGCGCGCGATGGATGAGACGGGCATGTCTGATGAGGTGGCGGCCCGGGTCGCGGCCAAGCTGGCGAACCCGGAGGCGGTCGCCGCGTCGGGCCTGTTCCCGTTCCGGTTCTTGTCGGCGCGCCGGGCGGCGGGGCTGCGGTGGGCGTGGCCGTTGCAGCAGGCCCTGACGTCTTCGCTGGCTAATGTGCCGCGGCTGCCGGGGAAGGTGCTGATTCTGGTGGACCGGTCCCCGTCGATGTGGTTGCAGCCGTTCAGTGAGCATTCGCAGATGACGTGGGCGGATGCGGCGGCGTTGTTCGGGGCGGCGCTGGCGTTGCGGTCCGAGCAGGCGGTGCTCGCCGAATTCTGGGGTGATTCGCGGCAGATCCGGTTCCGGCCGCACGCTGATCTGCTCGGGCTGGTGGATGAGTTCAGCCCGCAGTCGCGCGAGCCGGGGGTGCGGGAGGGTACCGATATTCCGCGGGCGCTGGCGAAGTGGCTGACCCCGGACGTCACCCAGGTCGTGATCATCACCGATGAGCAGACCCGGCCGGGCTGGCTGGCCTCGAACATGGCCGGGTATGGGGGCGGCCCGCCGCGGCGGATCGATGAGATGGTGTCCGCGGACGTGCCGGTGTTCTTGTGGAATTTCGGCGGCTACACGGCGGGGGCGATGGCTTCTGGCGGGACGAACCGGCACACGTTCGGTGGCCTGACCGATGCGAGTTTCAAGCTGATCGGGATGGTGGGTGCGGGCCGGGACGCGCCGTGGCCGTGGGAGGATACGCCGGCGGCCCCTGCCGGTTCCCGGATCCCGTGGCAGCCGGCCACGGCGCCGGTGCCGGCCGGCACGGTGCTGGGGGGCGCCGGGCCGGTGGCTGTACCTCCGCGTGACTGACTGACCGCGATGCCGGGCACAGGCCCCGCCGTTCAGGGCGGGGTTAGCCCGGAAACTGGGGTAGCGTACAGGTGCGCGCAAGCGTCTACCGCCGGGCTGGCGGGAAGTCACGCCTGTGGAGCGGACGTAAGACCAGGGCAACCTGGCATTGCCGCGCTGAAGCAGGAACCCCCACGGAGCGGCGGCTAGGCACTTCCTCTCCCGTGGGAGAGGTCAACGAGCGGGGCGGGCTATACCGGACAGCAAAACCGGTGCCCGCCCTGCCTTATGCTGAGGGTGCCTAGCTTGAAACCGCTCCGTGGAATCCCCGCCGTTCAGGGCGGGGAGGATGTCAATGACTGACCCCTGGACAGCGCGAAAGCGGCCCCCCGGGCGATTGGGGGGCCGCTTTCGTTTAGCCGACAGCTTCCGTCACGGTTACGGTATCAGGCCGGCCGCCGGCGGGTGGCCTTTCCGGGTTTGCTGGCGGCGGGGGGCAGGGTGATTGCGGCGGTGACCGGGTAACTGACGGGGCCGACCTGGACGCTGCCGCTGATGGTGGCCATCAGGGCACGACGGCGGTGAACACAGCCGGGTCGGCGGTGGCGCTGAAGGTCAGGCCCGGGCAGGTGGGGAGAGCGAACGTCTGCGGCAGGGCCGGGGTGCCGGGCAGGGTGATGGTGGTGGAGACGGCCAGGTCCTGGCTGCCGACGGTGACGTCACCGTCGATGGTGGCCGAGTGTGCGGGCACCGGGTCGTTGCCGGTGACATGGTAAGTGGCGGTCACGGTGTCGCCGTGCGCGGGGGCGGAGGGTGTGACGGTCAGTGACGCGGAGATAGCCATGCGGGGTCCTTTGCCAGGTCTGTGGGCGGGATGCGGGGGACACGGAGCCGCGCGCCGCGGGGGAGGCACACGACGGTGCGGCGGCGGCGTCCAGGATAACTGTGCGGGGCCAGCAGCACCCAGGTCCGGGCGGCAGCACCGCGCTGGATGCCGTCGGCGCGGCCGGCGATGACCCGGCCGCAGTTGGGGCACCGGCCGTAGGCCCGGGACGTTTCCGTCATGACGTCCAGCGTGCCGCGCGAGCCGCCGCGCGGGCACCGGTTCCGGGGAAACCTGCCTTGCTAGTATGAGCGGCCCAGGTGGCTTCCGCGCTGGGCACGCGCGTGAGGGCGTCTCCCCGGGACCGAAAGAATCGGCCCTGGCCATGGACCCAAAACTGACGGCAGAGAGAGACGGTGGCGGCAGAGCGCGGGATCATCGGCCCGCTCGTCGGGTTTGAATCCTTGCCGGTGCGGGTTCGAATCCCGCGGGCCATCTGGTCTGCCCGGCCGCCGGCCGCGCCGGGTCCTCTCCTTCTTCCCCTCGCTGCGGGTCAGGGTGCGCCAAGCAGGTCGGCGAGGTCGAGCGGGCGGACGTACCCGGGCCACCGCCCGTCGTTGAACAGGTGCGTCCCTCCATCGAGTTCGATCTGGTCGACGAGCTGACTGCAAATTTCGTGCCCGGTGCTTGCGATGTACCCGCGTAGCCCGGGGGCGGGAATGTGCCAGGCGTGCAGCCCGATCGCTGCGTAATCAAGGTAGGAGTAGCCCGTCTTGCGATCCGCGTAACTGTTGGCAGCGGCGATCGACTTTATCCGGGCAGCGTCGGTCTTGGGGATGAGCCCGGTTGACCACCAGAGGGTGGCGGCGGGGTAGTGCACGGGGACGCGCCGCGCACCGCTTGGGACAGCTTCGACGATGATTCCGGGCGCGACGAGGTAGACGGCGTGAACGTATTCACATGCGGCACGGCCGCCGCCGGATAGCCGCTGCATCCATTCGACCTTGTTGCCGGGGCCGGTGACTTTGCAGACGGCCCAGTCGCCGGGCAGCGGGGTGACACCGGGCTGGCTGGTGGTCATGCCGCCGGCATCGTGTAGGTCATTTCCGCAGCGGCGGGAGCGACGGGGCCGCCGTTGGCCCACACCCTGATGCGGTAGGTCCAGCCGGGCACCAGGCTGTTGACGACCGCCCACGGCTGGTCGGCGGGGACAGTGAATTCTTGGGCGACGACACCGTTGAGCTGGACGGCCTGGACGCTGTAGCCGGTGAACGGGATGCTGCCGGGGTTGATCGCCGGCCACATGATGGGGACCCGTTTGGGGTCGGCGGCGACCCAGGCGGGGGCGGGCAGCGCGCCGGGCGGGTTGGGGGTTTTGTTCAGTTCGGCCCAGGTGGCGGGGCCGATGATCCCGTCGACGGTGAGGCTGTGGGCGCGCTGGAAGGTTTCGGCGGCGGCCAAGGTGGCGGGGCCGAAGTCGCCGTCGACGGTGAGTGGCGGGGACGCGCCCCAGGCGTTGAGCCGCTGCTGCGCTTTGGTGACGGCGGGACCGGTGTCGCCTTGGCTGATGGTGGGGTCGGGGCTGGGGCCGCTGCCGCCGAGGATGGTTTTGAGGTGGTCGAGGGTGTTGCGGTGCGCGGAGCAGTCGACCGCGTCGTAACCGCCGGTTTTCAGGCTGGCGGTGTATTGCCACAGTTCGGGGACGAGGCCGCCGTACGGCTGCCAGCCGGTGCCGCTGTCCGCGTCGGTGTAGCTGGTGTAGGCCGAGGACCAGAGGGCGACGCCGCGGCTGGCCAGCGCCGCCAGGGACACTGAGCCCATGTAGCCCTGCCAGTACCAGTGGGGCAGGTAGGAGACGCGGCAGATGCCGCCGCCGGCCCGGTAGGCGTCGACGAATCCGGTGATGTCGGCGAGCTGCGGTAGTGACTGGGCGCCGCGTTCCTCACTGACCCGTTCTATCCGGGCCTGTGCCTCGGGTGGCACGATGGCGTCGAGGTCGTGGCCGGCGTCTTTCAGTGCCCGGTAGACGGCGGTGGTCAGTTCAACGTCGACCATCAGCGGCTGGCCGCCGATGCCGTGCGAGCGCATTTCAGCCAGGGCGTGTGCGGCCTGGGCGGCGGCGTTCCCGGCGTGCAGGAAGTGGTAGCCGATCACCCAGGCCCCGCACCGGTTCGCTTCAGCGATTTGCGCGGCGGCGGAACCGTTGCAGTAGCCGGTGCCTTCGGTGATTTTGATCGCGACCGCGCCCCAGCCGCCGAGGGTGATACCGGGCTGGTAGCCGGATATGTCCAGCAGGTATGTGGTGGTCAACAGGGGGTCCTTCCCGGGGACGTGGCTAAGGCCGGCGACTGCCCGCCGGGATCGCCGTAGGCGGCTAGTTTGGCGGCGAGCCGGTTGTGAGCGGTTTGCATCCGGGTCAGTTCGGCCCGGACTTCCGCGATTTCGGTGCGGGCGGCTTGCACGTCGCTGGTGAGCCGGGCGATCTCAGCTCTGAGCGCGGCGATGGTCGATTCGTAAATGTCGGTGGCGCGGGCGTAGGCGGCGGCGTCGACGGCCCGGTTGTCGCTGCGGGCGCGGGCGCGGGTGGCCTGGTTGGCGCCGTAGAACGCGGCACCGGAGACAGCGACGGATATGACAGCGACCAGGATGTTAAACGCGGTTGCGGTCATGGCTCCGGGTCCGGGGGATTGATGATCGTGGGGGGTTCCCGCCAGAACGAAACGACCAGCAGCATCGCCGAGGTCATCATCCAGCTCATCCCGGACGCCCACCCGTACGGCTGGGTCCAGTGGGTGCACAGCAGCAGCCCCCAGCCGGCGCTGGCCAGTTCCCCGACCGCGAACTGCCACCGGTCGGTGCGGGTGAAAATCCCGGTAGCGACGATGATGGCGGCGGCGATGAACGCCCACGCGAATACCGCGACGTCGAGGTGCAGGGCGGCGGTGAACGTTGGCCGGTAGCCGGCGATGAGCCCTGCCCCGTAGGCGCAGGTGAGCGCTGACCAGATGGCCAGGACGGCGGCGCGGTGCGGCCGGCGGCGGCCCTGCCAGGTCATGCGTCCCTCGCCCGCTGCACAACGTCAATGTCCGGGCCGGGCGGTTTGGTTAGTTTGGCTGGTTCCGGCCAGAAGGCGACCGTGACCAGTGCGGCGGCCAGCGCCAGCCAGTAGCAGCCGCGCAGCCAGTCACCGGGGACGTGTGCCTGAAAGTCGAGACGGAAATATTCCAGTGCCCACACCATTTTGATGAGGATCCCGGCGGCGAAAAAGATCGCGTCGTGGCGGAAGAACGCCCCGGCGAACAGCACCAGCGCGGCGGCGAGCCACAGGCCACCCCATACCTGTTCGGGGATGAGCGGCGCATGCTCGATGGCGCCGCCGATCGCCAGATACCAGCCGTAGAACAGGTCGTAGGCGGCGACGCAGAGCAGGAACGCGCCGCGGTGCCCTATCCGCTGCCGCAGCGCCGGCCATGTCATCATCAGGGGACTTCTTTCTGGCCAGATTCTGCCCCCCCAGGCCGCGCCGCCGCCATGGCGCGGTCCTTACTGGCCTTTGGTGAGCTGCCAGGCGTAGTCGAGCAGGCTTTGCGGGTCCGGTTGCGCCGCATTGCCATAGATGACCTGGGCGGCCTGGTGGAGCTGGTCGAAGGCGCCGCGCAGGGTGGCGATTTGCTGATCGTCGGCGCCTTGGGTTTTCCAGTCCGCTTCCCCGGAGGCGTCGACGGTGATCAGCCAGTTGTGGTGGCGTTCAAGGTCGGCGACTGCGCGGATGAGGTTGACGACGTACGTTCCGGCGGTGTTCAGTTCAGCGTCCCAGGGGCCGGTGATTCCCGCCATCGGGGCTCCTTCTGCAGTCGATCGGATGCCGGCGCGCGCCTCATTTGGGCTGCTGCTACGGGCTAGCTGGTGGTGTCGAGCGGGTAGGTGCCGGTGACGACCCAGTGGCCGCCGGCGGCGCCACCGGCCCCGTATATTTTCACGATCCCGCCGGTGTCGATTTCCAGGTAAGGGATGGCGCCGGCGTTCTGGGTGCCGCCGGCGAATCCGACAAGGACCGTTTCGAGCCGGCCGGGGGCATACGTCATGCTGGGCAGTGCGCAGACGGTGGTGCCGTCGGCTGTGCCGCCGGCGGTGAGCTGCCCGGTGATGCGGGCGGCGTGCCCGCCTTCGATTGTTTTGACGCCCAGGCTGCGGCTGGCGAACACCGTCCATGAGTTAGCGAAATTGGTGACGATCGCATAGCTGCCGCCGGCGATGCCGGCTTCATCGTTGGTGAGCCGGGTTTCTGCGCTGGTGAGCCGGGTTTCTGCGCTGGTGAAGCGGGCAGCGGCGGCGGTGATGTAGCCGTCGATCCGTTGCGCGAGGTGGTGTGTTTTGGCGGTGACGGTGGCCAGGTTGCTCATGCGGGTGCCTTCGGCGCGAGGATGTCCAGCAGCGAACTCCAGTCGGTGGCCACCGACTGGAAGGGGGTGACCTGGGCGGTGCCGGTGCTGTTGTTGTAGCTGATTTTCCCGACGGGGAAGGTGACGGGGGTGGGGGATAGCTGGCCGCTGTAGGGGCCGTCGGCGAGGACGAGCCGGGCCACTTCCCCCGCTTTTTCGCATCCCAGGTCGACGGGGACGCCGCCCATGGTGAGGTACTGGCCGGGGCTGATGGTCAGCGGGCTGCCCCAGAAGGCGTCGGTGTATTTGTTGAGGGCGGCGACGCCGTAGGCGCCGGCGGCGCTGTAGGTTATGACCCCGGCCGGGGACAGGTCCCAGTATTGTTCGCTGACCCCGTATTTGGTTTTGGCGTCGGGGTTGTAGGCGACCGCGAGCCCGTAGGTGGCGGGGACCGAGCCGGTGTCGGCGGTTGCCTGGTAGCGGACCCGGAGCACGTTGATGTAGCCGGCGAGGGTGCGGACCGAGGGCACGTCGGTGATCAGGATCCGGGTGGGGGTGGTGGGGATGTCGATCAGGTTGACTTTCAGCCCGGCGGGGGTGCGGGTGACGTGCCAGGTTTTGGAGCCGGGTGAGGTGATCAGGTTGAGGAATTCGGTGACGCTGATGGAGGCGGAGTCGCGGGGTTCGGCGAGGTAACCGCCGGACACGGTGCCGCGTATCCACCGCAGCCCGTTGCTGATGGCGGTGTCGATGACGTTTTCGCCGGTCCATGAGGTGTAGACGGCACGGAATTTGCTGCCCCAGGTGCCGGCGCCGGAGGCGGTGAGTTCCCAGCCGTCGTCGCCGGGCACCGGCTGGTCGAGGGTGCCTTCCCAGATGATGGAGGCGCCGCGGATGCCGCGGACCAGCCGGCCGGGGGCCAGGGCGTCATCTTGCCGGGACGGGTCGGCCTGGACGGTGCAGGTGAGCTGTTCTGGGCCGCCGGCCAGGGTGTCGCCGTAGACGATGTTGGCCACAGGCCCGATGCGGCCGAGGTAGCGGGCGCTGCTGCCGTCGGGGGCGGTGGTCAGCAGTTGGGTGGCGGGGCCGGTGTCGGCTAGCCGGCTCACCATAGGCGTTCATGCCACCAGTGCGGCCAGTATTCCGCCTCAAGCGCTGGCATGCCGGATGGGGAGTAGACGGTGAGGGTGTTGTCGCCGGGCAGCACGCGGATGGGCCGGCCGGAGATGAGGGTGTCGGCCATCACCGAGACGGCCTGGGAGCGGTCGTCGACCGATCCGATGACCAGCGGCACCCCGGTGTCGATGCTGGGCGCGTCGTACCAGTAGTCGGTGTAGCCGGCGCCGTTGATGCTGGTGATGAACGTTGATCCCTGCGAGTCGATCAGAACCACGTCCAGGAACCTGTCCGCAGTGTCGTCGCTGGTCACCGCGATCGAATAGTAGCTGTCGGTGTTTTCGAGGGGCATTTCCTTCACCGGGAGGGTGACTTCGCCGAGGTTGATGATGCCGTTGACCAGTTCGGCCGGGCCGAGGTAGGCGGAGGCGGCGACGGTGCTGGAGTCACCACCGGATGATTCGTATTGCCGGATGGTGACGGTGACGTTCCGGCCAGTGGTGCCGTGCAGGGACGCGGCGATCAGCAGCACGGTGTAGGTGCCGTCGTAGCGGGCGTTCTGCTGGTCGACCTGGTCGATCATGTATTCGCGGCCGTCGGGGACGGCGCCGCCGTCGCCGACGGACAGGACCGGTTTGGCCAGCAGCGGGGACCGCTGGGATGGTTTGTGCACGATGAGGGCGGGGAACCGTTCACCGACCAGGTAGGAGGTGAGGATGACCTTGATCAGCCCGTTCGCGCCGTTGCCGCCGTGGTGGGCGTGGCTGAGGCTCGCTGACCCGGAGCCGCCGCCGCCGGGGTACCCGCCGTTGCTGCCCTGGCCTTCATGCCCGGCTGGCCCCGGGTATCCCCAGGCCCCCCAGCCGCCGCCGACGCCGAGGGACCCGGCCGCTCCAGGGGTTCCGGGGGCATTGTTGCTTCCGGTTCCGGCGTTGCCGCCGGCGCCGCCGTCACCACCGGACCCGCCGGATCCGCCGCCGCGGGCGTTGTAGTATTGCCCGCCCGCCCCCGTGCCGCCGTTGTAGTGGTGGCTGTTGGAACTGCCGGTGCCGGCTGCTGCCCCGGGTGCGGACTCATACGCGCCGGCCGCGTTGCCGCCCCCCCCGCCGCCGTGGCCGCGGACGGTGGTTGTCATGCCGGTGAAATATGACTGCCCGCCTTGCGGTGCCCATGTCCCGGACCAGATGGCTACCCCGCCCGCGCCGATGGAGTAGGCGTGGGTGCCGCCCGGGGTCAGGTCCAGGCTGGTTTCCCACGCGATTTCGCCGCCGCCGCCGCCGCCGGCGGCGCTCTCGTATCCCCAGGTGGATCCGGCGGCGCCGCCGCCGCCAACACAAATGACGGTGGCCTGCACCGCATACGCCAGGTACACGTCATCGATGTAATGGTATTCGCCGGCGGCGGGGGTGGCCACGGTGAGGACAGCGCGGCCGAACGCGGCTGTAGCGGGGGCGGTGACCCGGCCGTCAAGTTTTGTCCAGGCGCTGTTGCTGTCGGCCACCCCGGTCAGGGATACCACGCTGATCGCCGCCCCGGCGGCGGTGAAGAACTGCACACCGAGCGTGACGGTGCGGGAGGTGGTTCCGGCGCGGACGTAGGCGCGGACCGCGATCCGGTCCCCGGCGGTGCAGGTGATCCCTTGCGCGGTGATGTTCGCGGCGGTGCATGATGCGGCGGTCATGTTGCTGCCGCCGCTGCTGGGGGTCATCCGCATCGAGGTGGACCCGCCGTTGGCCTGGGTGGTGCTGGAAGAAAGGACCGCGTTGGTGGCGGCCCCGTCGCTGCCGGTCCAGGTGCCGGTGTCGCCGCCCTCGAAGTCCGCTGATCCTGTTGACAGCGAGTTGGGGTTTTCGCCGGGGGCGGTGAAGTTGTTGACGGTGCCGGGGGTGCCGGGCAGGGTGATGGTCTGGGTGGAGGCGACCAGCGTCTGGGGGGACAACTGGCAGTGCACGTTGAGTTCGGCGGGGGCGGTTCCTTCGATGCCGTACAGGACGTAGGTGCCGCCGCGGACCGATGCGGGCCGTTTCGGGCTGGTGACGGGCACGGCGCGCAACCCGGCCAGGTAACCGGTGGTGTCCAGTTCGGTGGTGTTATTCCAGGTGTGGGTTTCGCTCCAGGCGGTGATGGAGTAGGCGGCCAGCGCCGTGTAGTCGAAGTCGGGGTCGCCCTGGGGGATGTTGACGGTGATTTGCTGCCACAGCGGCCAGTCCGGCTTGTCAGAGGAATAGCAGTACTGGTGCAGCCCGAAGGTGAGCATGTGCGCGTCTGCGTCGGTGAGGGTGAGCACGAACGAGACGTTGCCTTGATGCCAGTGCCAGTACCCGTAGGTCCAGTACGGGGTGCCGAGCCCGAACCAGAACGACAGCTTCGACAGGCCGGTCAGGTCGGCGGTGAAGCCGTAGCTGATTTCCACGTCGTCGGCGTAGTGCACTTCGCCGGCCGCGCCGGTGCCGGAAACCCGGACGGTGGGGGCGCACCAGGCGGCGCCGGCGGGGGCGGTGACGGTCCCGGTAACCTGCGTCCATCCGCTGCTGTTGTCGGCGGCGGCGGTAGGGTACAGCGCGGTCAGGTAGGTGTAGTTGGCGTCGAAGAACACGGCCCCGGGCGCGCAGCTCCGCCCGGCGGTGCCGGCCCGGAACCAGCCGGTGCAGGTGATCAGGTCGGTGGGAGCGCAGGCGAGGACGTCCTCGGCGGAGGCGATCATTTCGCCGGCTGCCACTGAGGTCATTGCCAGGGAACCGGTCCCGCCGTGGGCCTGGGCGGTGCTGGCGGCGATCGTGCAGTTTTCGCTCACATACCACGGGTCGATGTCGGTTTCGAAGTCGTAGCTGGCCGCGTCGGACAGGGCGTGGCTGTAGCGCAGCGGCGAGTTCATGTCGGTGATGTCGTGATGCCAGCGGGCCGAATAGGATCCGGCGGCGGTGACGGGGCTTTGCGTCCACCAGGTGGGCTGGGTGCTGGTGGAGACGAGGGAGTAGTCGTCGAGGGTCAGCGGCGCCGGGGGGGCAGGGGTGCCCAGCACGGGGCTGTCGAAGATCAGGTCGGTGAGGGTGTCGGAACGGCCGTAGGGGATCGCGTCGAAGGTGACGGTGACTTCGCTGATCCGCTGCTGGTTGGCGATCAGGTCCCAGGTGGTGACGGTGGCCCGGGCCTTGAAACAGTCGAAGACCAGGTTGCGGGTGCCGTTCGCGCCGTCCGGCCCCCACACGAGCGGGAACTGGTCGGTGGTGACGATTTGCAGGAGCGTTTCGCGGGCGCCGGCGAGCAGCAGCCGGTCAGCTTGGCTGTCGGCGGTGACGGGGACGCTGATGGTTATCGGCAAGGTGACAGGGCGGTTGTCCATCCGCCAGCCGCTGGGGCGGCTGCCGTCCCCGAGCAGCGCCGCTACCATGTCGATGACCGGCACCGGGTCACCGAGGCTGAACGCCGTGCCGAGCCGGAAGGTGGCCCCGGTGCAGCGGGGCAGCGCTGAGGGCACGCCGCCGCCGAGCAGTTCGATGAGCTTGCCGAGAATGAGGGAGTCTGCCACTTGGCCTTTGGTCTCCTTTCCGGTGGCGGCCGGTGGCCGGGATGGGCGGGAGGGGTGCGCGCGGGGTGAGCAGCCTGGGAGGAGCGGATGGCGGCCGGGCGTGCTTTAGCGGGCACCGGCGCGGGCGGCGGCGATCATGGTTTGCTGGGGGGCGGTGACGGCTTTGGAGACTCCCCCGGCGATCCGGGCGGGCAGGTCGTTCAGGGTGGCGTGCAGTGCGCGGATTTCGCGGAGCAGGCTGTCGCTGGTGTTTCCGCCGCCTGCCGCGGCGGCGGCGGAGGTGGCGGCGTCGTAGATGGTTTCGCCGCCGCGGAACCGGACCAGTTCGGGGCCTTCCTCGCCGACCCAGCCCCAGCCGGGGGCGGCGCTGCCGGTGCCGGCGGCGTAACCGGCGCCGACGAGCCCGCCGGCGTTCATGTATTTCAGGTACGCGCCGGTGTTGTAGACGACCCAGGGCCGGAAGCTGTCGCCGGCCTGATGGTAGAGGTAGACGGCGGCGCGGGCGTTGTTGGTGGGCGCGAGCAGGTTCCCGAACGCCCCGTTTTGCCAGATGCCGGAGGTGGGGGTGATCTGCCACAGGCCGTAGCCAGTGAGGCCGGGTGGCTGCCCTGCCTGGATGGCGTTGGGGTTGAACCCGGATTCGCCGCCGGTGATGGCGGCGGCGATCTGCGCGACCGTGCCGCCGGGGCCGCCGGCGCCGGTCCAGTATCCGGCGATTTGCTGTTTGGACAGGACGCCGGCCGCTGTGGCACCAGCACTGGCGGTAGCCGCGGCGGCTGCAGCGGCCGTTTTGATTGCTGCTGCCTCTGACGCGGCCAGCGCGGCCCGCATTTTGTTGACCATGGCCTGCGTGTACTGGGTTTCCCAGTCCCGGTACATCGGGTCGATGGCGGCCCCGGACAGGATGGCGGTGTTGCCGGTGCTGACCAGGCCGCCGCCGGCGAACCCGGGCAGGATCCCGCGCAGGTGGTCGACTGCGCCGGCCCGCACCAGGGGTTCGGGGACTACGACCTCACCGGGCATCAGCAGGCCGATGACGCTGTCCATGCCGCGGATGCCGCCGGTGATCATCCCGCCGGCGGCTTTGCCGGGGGGAAGGGGGGCGAGCTGGGCGGGACCGCCGGCGATGGCGCGGGGGCCGAGCCCGGTGATGGTGTAGGAGCCGTCGCCGTTCATGACGATGTTGACGTTTTTGCTGCCGGGCACGCCCTGGATCGCGCCGGTCAGCCCGTCGACGAGGCTGGCGGCTTCCTGGCTGGTTTTCCCCGATTTTTCCAGGTCGGCGATCAGGACGGCGCGGGCGAACTTGTAGGAGTCCGACGTGGTGCCCTGGTTCTGCACCGACCTGGTGAGGGTGTCGATCAGGGTGGCGGCGTCTTTGCTGTTCAGGCCGGCGCCTTTCAGGTCACCGATGAGCGCGCCGCGGGATCCTTTGTAGAAGTCGGAGGTGGCGCCTTCGTTGCGGATGCTGTTAGTGAGCCCGTCGACGAGCTTGTTTGCGTCGGCGGCGTTCATGCCGGTGTTTTTCAGGTCCATGATGAGGGTGGCGCGGGCACCGTTGTACTGGTTGGAGGTGGTGCCGTGCAGGCGGATCGCGGCGGCGAGGTTGGTCATGTCGGTCTGGCCGGCTTTGGCGTTGCCGCTGGCGTCGAGAATGTCTTTGATGAGGATTTCCCGGGCCTGCTGGGCTTGTTGTGATTTGACGCCGTTGGCGGCGACGGCGGCGCTGTACCGGTCGACGTCGGCCTGCGCGGTGGTCGCGTTCACGCCGGCTTTGGTCAGGTCGTTGGCCAGTTTGTTGCGGGCGTCCTGCGCGGCGGACGACCATTGCCCGTTCCTGGTGATGGCGGTGCTGAAGGCGTCCAGGTCGGAGCGGGCGTCGGCGGCGGCTTTCGCCTGTTTGCCGAAATCCGCGGTGATTGATTTGGCGGCTTCACCGGATTTGGTTTTGCTGCCGTCCAGTTCCCGCTGCCAGCCTTGCAGGTTGCCGATCATCCGGTTAAAGGCGCCGTCGACATCATCCCGCATGTCGTTGAACGCTTTCGCGGCGCCTTTCAGTTTCGGTCCGAGCCCGGGCACCCAGCCGAATGCTTTCGCTGCGCCGTTGATAACGGTCCCGACGAATGACAGGAATCCGTCGACCATTCCTTTGACGGCTTGCAGGAAAACGATACCGACGCTGAGCATCACTTTCGCGATGTCTTTCATGATGTCGCGGAACAGCGCGGATTTTTCCCAGGCGATGTAGAAACCAACGCCGAGCGCGGCGATCGCGGCGATTATCCAGGTGACCGGGCAGCCCAGGATGGAGGCGTTCAGCAGCCATTGGGCGGCGGCGCTTTCTTTCAGTGCGGTGCCGAGCGCCTTCAGCCCGCCGGTGAGGCCGCTGACCCGCGATAGCCAGGCGATGGCTTTGCCGGTGTTGCCGGAGGCCAGCCCGAGGACGTTCATGGCCCCGGACCAGGCGATGACGGCGACGACGATGGCCTGGATGGCGCCGGGGGGCAAGGAGGCGATCAGTTTGGCCAGGGCGTTGGCGACGGCGAGGGAGACGGGGGCCATCGGGGACAGTGCCCGGACGATTTGCACGGCGGCGACGGCGAGGTTTTCCAGCAGGCCGAAGACTTTGGGGCCGTTTGCCTGGACGTAGGCCAGGAAGGAGTTCATCGCGCCGGGGCCTTTGCTGGCGGCCCAGGCGGCCATCGACCCGGTGGCCTTGTCGATGCCTGCGGCGACTTTGATGCCGAGGTCGGCCATCATGGGGGCGAACGGGGCGGCGGTGCGGATCACGTTGGTGATAGTGGATTCGACATGCGGCAGGACGGCCTGGGCCAGGGTGTTGAGCCGGGCGATGGCCTGGTCCAGGCCGCCGCTTTTGACCCAGCCCTGGATGGCGTTCAGGAACCGCTGGGCGGCCTGCGCGCCGGTGTCGAACAGCGGTCGCAGTTTCGGCAGGGCAGCCGCGAGCAGGTTCATGCCCTGGGCGAGCAGCGGCAGGGTGCTGCCGCTGGTGGATGCCTTCCACTTGTCCCAGGCGTCTTGCAGGTTTTTCATTCCGGCGGCGGCCGGGCCGAACGTTTTGGTGTAGTCGGCTTGGGCGAGGGCGAGTTTGCGGAGCGCGTCGGCTTGGGCGGCGGACCCGGGCGGGGCAGCGGCGGCCTGCTTTTGCAGCGTCTGGATTTGCTTGTAGCCGTCGACGATGCCGCTGAGCTGCGCTTTGACGGTGAGCCCGAACACGGTGATGGGTGCCGCCGCGGCGGCGAACGCGGACCCGGCGCCGAGGGCGATGGCGGCCAGGGATGCGCCGATGGGGATGAGGGCAGGGCCGAGCCCGGCGGCGACCGCGATCAGCGTGTACATGCCGCGGGAGGCGCCGACGAAGTTGAGCCCGGCCCGGTTCGCGGATGCGCCGGCCTGATCGGTGTCGGTGCCGGCTTTGTGCATGGCCGCGTCCAGCGCCAGGGCGCGGGCCTCGGCGCTGGCGAACCCGGTCATGTCGATGCGGGGGGTGGCGGTGTCGCGGGAAAGTTTCGTCCAGATGACGTTGAACGCGGCCAGTTTCGCGCGGGCGTCTTTGTCGTCGACGTCGACTTTGGCCCGGGCGGTCTGGAGGTTTTTCCCGAGGTCAGCGATTTTTGTTTTGAGGGCGGAGAAGTCGGCGTCTTTCGCGAACGCATCGGCGTAGGTTTTGCCGTGGCTGGCGCCGGCGCTTTTGACGGTGGGGGCGACGCCTTTGTCCATGGCGTCGCGGACGGAGCGGGCGGACGCGGATTGGTCGAAGATCAGCGCGGCGTGCATGAGGACTTCCCCGGCGTCGAACGCCACCGCGCATCCCCCCCTCCTCCGCTGGTTGTGTATCCGCGTTTGGGCCTGTGCGGGTTAGCTGGTGTCGCCGCCGGTGGCGGCGACGAATGCGGCGATTTCGCTGGCCCGGTCCGTTGCGGGCGTGGTGGGGTCGTCGCTGGTGCCGATGGCGGCGATCAGGTCGGCGGGGTCTTCCAGCTCGGTGTAGGCGCCGTCCAGGCCGAGTGCCTGGGCGCAGACGGCGAGCATCCGCAGGCTCATCCGGTCCCGGGCTTCCCGCACATGCACGACTTCGGCGATGTCACACAGCCCCGCCCAGGTCAGGCCGCCGGTCAGGAGACGGCGGGTTCGACCCGGGTGCGGGAGCCGTCGCCGATGTTGATCACTCGTTTCGTCTTGTACGCCGGGTCCGGTTCCGGGCTGCCCGGTTCCGGCACCATCCGGATGTCCCCGCCGCGGGCCACTTCCGGCGGGATCGTCTGCTCGGCGGCCGGGGGCTGCTGGGACGGCCCGGTCATCGTCCAGTTCGCTGGGGTCTTGCCTGCCGCAGGCTGCCCGGTGGCCGCCGATGAGACCGGGGTGAGCGTAGGCCCATCCGGTGAGGTAGGCGGCTTGACGGTAGGGCGCCCGGTGGCGCGTTCCCCCGTTTCCTCGATGACGCCGTTGATGATGTCCTGCACCACCATGTCGGGGGTCCGGTGGGCGCGCCGGTGCCGGGTGAACGCCCGGTAGGTGTCGGCGCCGAGCACTTCGCGGATCAGGTCGGCGATCGCCGGGATCGCGTCGGGGTCGTCGATGATGCCGTCGCTGGTGAGGGACCCGGCAGCGGCGGAAATGTCGTACATGCTGATCCGGCCGTGGCAGGTGAACTCGATACCGTCCAGGTCGAAGGTGATCCCTTCGGTGGAGGCGACGTCCTGCTCGGCGCCGCCTGCCTCGGGTGTGGACGTGTAGCTGCGTTTGGGCATGGCGCGGTCCTTCATTCGCGATTCGTGAATCGTGTGCCGTGTAGCTGTACGGCCCGGCGGGGTTACTGCCGTTGCGGGGCGGCGAAGATGGCCTTGTACAGGCGGGAGCCGGTGGCTGGTTTTTCCAGCGTGAATTCGGTGGCGATGTTGGCGTTGGCGTTGCCTTTGCCGCGGGCGATGGAGATGGTGCCGGTCTGGAAGCACTGCCGGTACACCCAGCGTTCGGTGTGGTCTTCGGATTCGAAGCCGAGCATGCAGCGCACTTCGGTGCCCAGGTCGGGGGGTTCGTAGGTGACGATGCCGGTGCCGGTGGTCAGGGTGCCGCCGTTCATCGCTGTCTTGAGGTGGGTGGCGGTGACCTCAGACATGGCGAATTTGACGGAGCTGGCGCGGCCGGTGGTGACGACAGCGACCGGGTCGAGTTCTTCGGCGACTTCGACGGTGGCGGTCGCCGGGTTGTAGGTGAACTCAGACCCTGACTCTGTGTAGCCGATGGTGCCCCACGAGGCCGAAACCGCGGTCCAGGCGGTGGACAGGTCGGTGGGTTCGGTGGTGCCGAGCGGGCCGACATACAGGTAGCCGGGGCCGAGGCTGATGGCGGTGGGGGATCCGCGTGCCATGGGTGCTTACTCCTCCGGGGTGGGGGTGGCGGGCGGCGCGGATGCCCATTGGTCGGGGGCGTGCACGAGGTGCTGCCAGTGGTGGGTTTCGACGTGCTCGGGCGGTACGTGGTCGCCGGGGCTGAACGCACGGACCGGCATGGTTTCGGCGCCGCCAACCATCAGCGGGTGGTCGGCGATGAAAAACGGTGGCGGCCCGGGGTCTTCCGGCGGCGCCGGTGCCGGGCCGTCGCGGAGGGGACGGCGGGGCCGGGCGGGCTCAGCGGCGGGCGGCTCGGGTGTGGTGTCGTCGGGCATGGCCGGGCTCAGCCGGCCGGGTAGACGAACGCGCCGACGGTGACGTTCGCGTACGGGGAGCAGACGAAGTTGACGTTGCCGTTGGAGTCGGCGAACGGGTTGGCGGGGAACGGCCCGTAGGTGCGGTCCCCGGTGGTGGCTTCGACGACGGGGGACAGCACGTAGGGGGACACGGTGGTGCCGAGCGGGCCGCCGCCGGTCGGCGGGGACACGGTGACGGTGATGGTGGAGGCGTTGGTGTTTTTGACCCGCAGGTAGGTGTTGCTGCCGGCCGGGAAGGTGTCGCCGCCGGAGCTGGCGGCGGCCATAGCGGTGGCGTTGTTGGCGCCGGCGGCGCGGCTGGCGACCACGGGGACGATTGCTGCCATTGCGTGGGACTCCTCTGGTTGGGGGTTAGAGGGTGGCGAGGATGAAGTTGGCGACGACGAGGAAGGCGTAGATTTCGCCGGTGCCGGGCAGCGCCGAGGGGCCGATGACGTTGTAGGCGGCGAGGATGGTGACGCCGGTGTCGCCGCAGGCGGCCGGGTCGCCGGTGAGGTTCTGCGCGGCGGTGGCCCAGGCGGCGGCGGCGTTTTCGGCGGCGTCCAGGGTGGGGCCGAATATGGTGGCGGTGATGGTGGCGACGTCGATGTTGGCGTCTTGCTCGGCGACCACGTCGCGGCTGCCGCCGCCGCCGGGGGTGCGGGCGATGACCGCGTAACAGCCGATGTCGGGGGACCGCTGCAGTTTGGTGTAGGCGCCGAGTTCGAGTGGCTGGCCGGGGCCGGCCAGGTCAGGCTGGCTGTTGGTCCAGGCGCAGATGGGGGTTTCCGCGGGGATCGCCACACGAGCCTCCCGGGGTCAGGTGGTGGCGCGCGGGCGCCGCGCGGCCCAGGCGGCTTCGATCTGGGGGCGCAGTTCGCTGCTGATCCGTGACCCGGCGGGCAGCGCGGCGAGCAGCCGGTCCGCGTCGTCGGGTTGCTGCCGCCAGGCCCGGGACCGGCCGCACAGCGCGCAGGTGCCGTATCCGCCGGGGGGCAGCAGCGGGTCAGTGCACAGGCACAGCGAATGGGCGCGGGCCACCGATGAGCAGTCGCGGTGGTGCAGGCCCGGTTCCCCGGCCCACCAGTGGCCGCGTGGCCCGTCCCAGGAATGGGCGACGTTGACCGGGTCCCCTTTGCGGGTCGGGCCGCCGCACCAGGCGCACCGGGTCAGCAGCCTCCGCCGGAGGGCTTGCAGCGGCGGCACCTGGATTCGCCAGCCGCCGTCCAGGACCGGATACCGGATCCGGTGATGGACGGTCCCGCCGACGTCGTGGGTGGCGACGTCCAGTGCCTGCCACCGGATGTGGACGGCATGCCAGCGCCAGTGGCTGTCATGCCGGCAGATGGTCAGGGCGTCGGCGCCGCCGGGTTCGCGATGCCAGACGGTGACCAGCGGCGGCCAGTACCGCCAGCCGCGGGAGTCACGGCGGGTGGGCCAGGGCCGCCTGATTTCGAACGCCACCACCAGCGGGTCATGCACGGGCGGGTCTCCTTTAGCCGTGGTAGGTGCGGCGGCCGATTTCCCGGGCGGTCGGTTCGATGAACGGCTGCGGGCTGGTGCCGGGGTGGTGGACGACGCGGCCGAACACCTGGCCGGTTTCCCGGTTCCGCAGCGGCCACGGCCCGTGCGAGGTGATGATGTGCGGCCGGGTGCCCAGTTCGATGTAGCCGCCGAGCAGGTGCCCGTCCTCGACCGTTTTGGTGGGGCCGATCAGATAGGACCCGTCGGGTTCGCGGAACGCGGTGATGGAGGCCCGCAGCTCGCCGGAGATGTGGTAGGGGCCGACGGGGGAGACGGGGCAGCGGCGTTTCATTTCCTGCACGGCGTCTTCGGCGATGCGTGCCATGACGGCGGCGAACGGGCCGGCGGGAGAGGTCATGGCGGCGCGGATGGCGGTGTGATCCCAGTTGATGATGATTTCGGCCATGGCGGATCTCCGGAGGTGTAGGGTGTCGCGGTGGAGGCCGCCGGCCGCCTGCCCGGCTGGGTGGGTGGACCCGTCAGTGCAGGGACCTGTCTGCGGCGGGCCGCGCCGGCTGGCACGCATCGTGCGCGCAGGGAACGTGACGGTGGTGCGCTGGTTCCATCCGGCGCCGCATCAGGTGGCCACCTGGGCGGCGTCTAGCCTGGGGTTCGCCACTATGCGCGGAGGAAGGGTGACGGGCGGAATGCAGCGGAGCGCCGGTAACGCCGGCGGTCTCCGCCATCGCAGGAGGAGAGGCCGGATGCCGTGGTGGGCTGTCACGCTGATCGCGGTGGCCGCGCTGCTGGCGGGCGGCGCGATCGTGTACGTGGCCGTGCTGTGGTATTTGTCGCGGGGGCTGCGCGGGTGAGCAGCCGGCATGCGCGGTCCGCGGGCGGTTCGTGGGCGGCGGCGTGGCGGGACGCGCGGGCGCGGCCGTTGCCGCGGCGGCTGCTGGCCCGCTGGGCGGTCTGGCTGGTGTGGGCGCTGGCGGTGGTCAACGGGATTGTGCTGGGGCCGTTGCGGGGGGTTCCGTGGCCGGTGACGGCGGGCCTGGCGCTGACGCTGGTTGCGGGGTTTACGCTCGGGCTGGCCTGGCCAGGCCGGTAAATTACCTGCCATGATCGTTGTCCGGTTGCGGGAGTTCCCGGCACCTGACGCTGGTGACGCGCTGGGGTGGGCGGTGCGGGTGGGCCGTGCCCGGTATGCCCGCGGCCAGCAGGCGCGGCGGGTGATCCGGGGCCGGCCCCGCAGCGAAGACGACGACATTTGCGGGATGGCAGCCGAGGCCGCGGTGTGCTGCTGGTTCGGTCATGCCCTGGCTGATGTGCCGATGGCGGCCGAACGGCGCCGCGGGTATGACGTGGCCGGGTTTCAGGTCCGGGCCACCTCCTGGCGGGGTGGCGGGCTGCGGCTGAACGAGGGCGAGCAGCATGGCCGGTTCCTGCTGGCGATCACCGCGGACACCAAGACGGCGGGGGTGGTGCTGCTGTCCGGGTGGATTGACGGGGAACGGGCCAGGCAGGTGGGGCAGTGGCGGCGTACCGGCGGGGCGGAGTCGTGGCTGCGGGTGGATCAGCGGTTCCTGTGGCCGCTCAGCCGGGAACCGGTGCCGGCCGGCCGGTGAGGCGGTTATGGCTGCGGGCCGGCGTTCTGCCCGAGGGCCGGGGCCGGGCTGGTGCCGGATGGTACGACACCGGCGAATCTGAGCAGGTCGGCGATCCCGAATTTGCCGGGCGTGGAGGCGACCGGCGCGGCGGGGGAGAACGCGGAGCCGGGCGCGAGGATGCCGTGCGGGTCCAGCATGATGAGCCGCAGCAGCACGTCGGTGCAGATCCGTGCCCCGACCGGGCCGAGCTGCACCTGAGTAAAGTTGTTGTTCGTGAGGGTGTTGTCGAAGTCGTTGACGGTGGGGCTGTTCTTGTTGTTCTGAGCCGCCTCGTACAGGACGTAGAAGAACAGCGGGGTGCCGGACGTGAAGCCCGGGACGACGTTCGGGTCGATGACGGTGGCGGGGTCGAGGGGGGTCAGCCCGTATGCTTTCGCGACGTCCTGCCCGGACGGCATCTGGTAACGGAACGCGCGCACGAAATCGCGGTATTGCAGGCTGGTGGACCCGGACGGCTGCGCGTCGCCTGGCTGGTTCCCGATCGGCAGCCCGGCGCCGTTGCCGGCCAGCGGGGCGCCGGGCACGACCCCGAACAGGGACTGGCCGATCATGTGGAGGCCGTCGGCTCCGGGCTGCTTGAGCACTTGCAGGGACAGGCCGGGCACGGCCGGGTCGAACAGGTCCTCATGCCATTGCCGCCAGTCGATTTGGTGATCCAATGTCAGGGGGTAGCCGCCGTGCAGGTCACCGGCGGATTTGCCGGGGACCCCGGCGCCGCCCTGCCCGCCGAGCGCCCCGCCGGTCCCGGCGAACAGGTTGTTGCGGGAGTTGGAGTTAGGGCTGATCACCGGGTTCGGTGCATAAGCGTTCCTCACGACGGAATGCCCGAACCGGTAGGCGGCGACCGCGAATTCGATCGGCATGATGGGCTTTGCGACGTCGGCGCCGGGGTCGTAGACGCGGTGCCGGCCGGCCAGCATGTCATCAATCGTGGATTGCCCGAAGAACAGCGGCATGAAATCATGCAGGACCGCCCACTGATAGTAGTGGATGACGGTCCGCATCGCTTTGGGGAAATGCTTGATGCCGAGCGCGTCGACCACATTGTTGTGGAACGACAGGAATGCCACATGCAGTTGGGACAAAATCTGGTTTTCGTCGTTCCTGTGCTCGACCAGAATGGCGGTCCCGTCCGGGTTGCGGGGCAGGTCCACCACGCCGTTTGAATTTCTGGGGATGAGGAAATGCAGGCCGTCGCTGGCGTAGAGCTGCGGGGAGACGGACGGGCCGCCGCCGTAAATCTGCGACAGGTCCAGCTTTTTCGATTCGAAGTCGTAGACGATATTGCCGTCCGGGTCAAGCAGTGGCGCGCGGGCACCAGATTTCCCGCCGAAACTGAAATCGGCGTCCGGCTGCGGCTGAAGATCGAGGGTGACGTCATGGTCAATGAATTGACCAAAATACGTGTACGCAGCGCCGTGCGTCGAATCAAAGACGCCACCGGGCTGCAGCATCGCATCAGATAGGGCGGCCAGGTTCGCGATCGACACGTTCGGGTCGGTGTCCGGGCGGAAAGGCTGGAGGCCCGGGAACATGCGCCCGAACATGGCGAGTTTGCCGCCCTGCCCGGGGACCGGGCCGGGGGTGGCACCGGCGGCTCGTGCTGCCTCACCCGCTATCGCCCGGCCGCCGTGCGGCAGCAGCATGACCGCGCCGCCGGCGCCGAGGCCGAGCCGTAGCAGGTTCCGGCGGGTCATGTTCGTGTCCATCGTGTCCTCCGGGTAGTGGTGCGGGTGGTGGTGGGTGGCTGTTCAGGCCGGTATCCACCGGCCGCCGGTGATGTGGCCGTGATCACGGCAGCCTTCATGGCAGAGCAGCGACGGGGCCAGGGTGAGCGGGTCGTCGCTGACGAGCTGCCACACGTGGTGGCCGCCGACGGCGACCGCGCGCCCGGCGGGGTTGTCGATGTTGATGCCGCCTTCGCAGTAGCCTTTGCCCGCGCACAGCTCATCGGTGGGGCGCAGCGGGTGCCGGATGACCGCGGAGCAGTGTGCGGCGCCGGGCAGGTCCGCGTAGGCGTCGGGGGCGGTCGCCCAGCGCAGTGTGTGCCCGTGGCCGAGGTCGAGGGTCTCAGTGGTCATGGACGTCGCCGGTCCAGGCGGTGCGCCGGTCCAGGTCGGTGCCGTCCGGTTCCCGGATCAGATAAGGATCATTTCCAGGTCCATGGCTGGGCGCGAAAGGACGCTGGCCGCCGATCGCGAAGAATTCGCAGGCTTCGTGCCGTTCGACCAGCAGGCATTGTTCGAGCAGCCAGCGTCGCCAGGACCGGGTGTCGTAGGCGGCGGGCGGCACCGGCATGGAGTGCCGCACCCGGTAGCCGTCGCCGCGGCCGGGATGGTAGGCGTCGTATCCGCTGGTGATGATGTCCAGGGTGAGCCCTTCGCTGCCCTGGCCGCGGTCGGTCTCGGTGAGGGCGAACCGCCAGCCGGGCCGGTAATGCAGGTCTTCGACCAGCCCGGCGAGCGCATGCGGGTAGGGGGCGACCTGGGTGAAGAACCGTTCAGGTTCGATGTCCATGGCAGGTGCTCCTTTAGAGCGGTCCCCGGTCGATGCCGCCGTAGTAGACGGCCAGCGGCAGGGTGTAGTCGCCGGGGTCCATGTCGGCATAGGGCGGCGGGTCAGGTGCCGACCAGTAGGGGACGGAGGCGGGTTCCCCTTCGCCTTGGGCTTGCAGGCGGCGCAGCAGCATCGCCAGCTCGTATTTGGCGCGGGCGTCGAGCTGGCTGTAGACGGCGACGTCGGCGTCCCGGTTGGGGTAGGCGATTTCGATGTCTGCGGCGCTTCTCCATTCGGCGGCGACGCGGGCCTGGGCGAGCAGCCCGGCGTCGGTGATGTCGAGGGTGCCGGTTTGGGACAAGATGCCGAGCACTGCGGCGTCGATGTGTGCCTGGGCCTGGTCGGCGGTGGGGGTGGTGCTTGCGGTGAAGGTGCCGAGCAGGGCCGCGGACCCGGGGGTTTTGGTGTCACGGGTGCGGGTGGGTATGTGCCTGGCGACGTCGTCGAGGGTCGGCGCCCATGCTTCAGCCATCGCAGGTACCCCCCTTAGCCGCTGGCGGTGTCGGCGATGATGCCGCCGGGGGTGTCGATGGAGGGGACCGGGGATCCGGTGACCGGTGTGCCGGTTTCGGCGGCCAGTTCGCTGGTTTCCGCGGCTTCGGCGGCGGTCGCGTCCGCGTAGACGGCGGCTTCGGTGTCGGTAGGGGTGGTGGCGACCTGGACGAGGCGGAGCGCGCCGCCAGTCACCAGCGCGGCCCGCTGGGCGAGTTCGCCGGCGTCGGTGGTGGCGGGCAGGATCTCGTCGCGGTAGTGGGTGACCGGGCTGCCGTTGGTGGTGATGGTGACGGTTTCCCAGGCGACCTGCCAGCCTTGGGTTAGTGCCATCGGGTCTCCCTGATTTTTTTCCGGTCGGCGGCGAGGCCGCCAGGGTCGGCGACGTATCGCCGGTAGGTGGCCAGGTCGGGGTCCCAGGCCGGTTCCGCTGCGGTGTAGGTGGCGTCTTTTTCGGCGGTGCCGAAGGCGTAATGGTGGTGCCGGATGATGACGCCGGGCTGGTAGCTGAGCCGGTTCGGCTGGCCGAGTGCTTTCCACACGTCATCAGCGCGGTAGTGGATCAGCCGGGGGTACATGAGCCAGCCGAGCGTGACCGGGATTTCGGCGGAGATGACGGGGGCGGTGGGTAGCCGGGCTCCTTGCGCCGTGTCGTCGCCGTAGGCGATCCCGGGTCCGGGGAGCCGGTCCAGGGCGGCCAGGAACCGCGTGTCCCAGTCGGGGGTTTCGGGTTCGTGATCGTCACCGAAGGAGGCGACCGCCCGGTACTGGCTGGCGCAATCGGCGGCGATCCGGTTGGTCCATTCGATGCAGGTCCGCCGGGGGCCGCGGACGATTATGGCGTTGCCGAGCTGGGCGCCGTCGTAGCTGTGGTCGTCGTCGTCGATGCACAGCAGCAGGTCAGTGCGGCCACCGATGGTGGCGGCGGTGGTTTCCGCGAGCCGTTCCGCGTTGGCCCTGCGCTCCCGGGTGGGGGTGATGATCAGCACGTCCCGTCGCATGGGGCTCCTTTGCCGGGCTGGCCGGTCATGTTACGGTCAGGGTTTCCCGTGTCCGCGCCCACAGGGAGACCCGGTATGGTGCTCGCGAGTGAGCCGTCGTCAGCCCAGGCCCGGCTGCAGGAAGCCTGCGGCACCACCAGCAAGGCGGCGGCGTTCACTGATAGCCAGAAGCTCGATCACCTGAACGGCCAGATGCAGGCGTTCACCGCCGCGGCGACCGAGTTTACGCTGGCGACCGCGAACGGGGCCGGCGAATTGCATTGCGCGATCCGCCGTGGCCCGGCCGGGTTTTTGCAGGTGCTGGGGCCGAAACTGCTGGCCTGGCCTGATTACCCGGGGAATGGGGTGATGGATTCGCTCGCGAACCTGGCTGAGCACCATCAGCTTGGCTTGCTGATCATTGACCGGGCCGAGGTGATCGGGCTGCACATCAACGGCGGCGGCATGCTGCTAACCCCTGCTCAGGCCGTGTGCCTGCACCCGGACCTGGCTGACCCGCCGGATGCGCCGCCGGCGCGGCGGGCGGCCCGCTGGGTGTGGGTGACCGTGTCGCGGGCGTTCATTCAGTGCCGTAAGCATCTGGTTCAGCCTGGTGACCCGCCGGGGCCGGGGCCGTCCCGGCCGGGTACCGACTATTTCGGTGCCGCCGCCGGGCAATGCGGGCCGCCCTAGTAGTTGGCGACGACAGGCAGGGATCCGCTGACCGGCGCGACCGGTTTAGCCAGCGCTGTGGAAGTGGACCCGGATTCGAGCAGGGCATCGCAGGTAGCAGCGGCCAGCATGGCGGTGTTGAAATCACCGGCGGTGGTGCAGGCGGTGACGGCACGCAGCATCCCGCACTGCCGGAGGGTTGCCCGGACGGCCAGATCAGCGTCTGCGGTAGCAGCAGGCAGCACGTCGCCGTAGGCGTAACTGGCGGAGGAACCGCCGGTGGATACGGTGCATCCGTATTTGGCGATGCACTGATCAGCGACTGAAACGGCCATGGTTACTCCTGCTTGCGCCAGAACACGGTGTAACTTGTCTGGCCGAGGACCTGCTGGATGGGTGCGATGATGCGGTGGGCGGCGCGGTAGTCGTCGACAGCTTCGCGGCAGCCGGGGAGCTGGTAGTCATCGACGATGACGTATCCGCCGGGGGACACTTTCGGTTCCATTTCCCGCAGGATGGTTTCGGTGGAGGTTTTGAGGTCGGCGTCCATCCGCAGCACCGCCAGCGCGCCGACCGGTGCGGTGGGCAGGGTGTCGGCGAACCAGCCGGGCAGGAACCGCACGTGCTCGTCGAGCAGCCCGTAGGCGGCGAAGTTCCGTTTGACTTCGGTCTGGGTGACGGCGAGCGCGTCGGCCTGGTCCCAGGGTGGCCCGTCGGCGGGGTCCCAGGTGCTGGCGGGTGGCAGCCCGGCGAAGGAGTCGGCGGCCCACACGTCCCGGCTGGTGATGCCGTGCGCTTTCAGCACGGCCCGCATCATGATGACCGTGCCGCCGCGCCAGATGCCGGCTTCCATCAGGTCACCGGGGATGCCGTCGGCGATGACTTGCTCGGTGCAGCCGCGGACGTTGCCGAGCCGGATCGGGCCGATCATGGTGTGTGCCTGGCTGGGCCAGTCGACGCCGGCGTTGCGGGTGGCTGACCGGTAGCCGGTGTGCGGCAGCCACGGCACCGGGATCGGCGGGTCTTCGTAGATGGTGCCGCACAGCACCCGGGTCAGCAGGTCCAGGTAGAGGGCGGTGGCGCCTTGTGCGTGTTCCCGGGCGGCGGCCAGGCCGGTGGTGAGTTCACGCAGCCGGTTCCCGGGCACGCCGGGCATGCCGCCGTCCTCGTCGGTGACCGGCGGCGGGGACATGTTCACTGCGGGATTTCGATGACGCCGAGCCCATGCCACCAGGGATGGTTGTACCATTCCAGGCCGGCCTGGCGGGTCCAGTCGTCCAGGGCGCGGGGCACGTCCGGCCAGGACCCGTAGGGGCCAGCGCAGGTGTCGTGCAGCAGCGCGACCCCGCCGGGCCGCAGTTTCGGCACGTACACCTCCAGTTCGGTCATGGTGTGCCCGTAGGCGTGGCTGGTGTCGATGAACAGCACGTCGGCTTCATCGGGGCAGAATTTGATCGCCTCGGGGCTGGTGTCATCGCCGGTGTGCAGATGCCAGAAAGGCAGGTCCCGCCAGGCGGCAGGGACGTCGGGGTCGGTGATGTCAACCGACCACAGTTCCCCGCCGCCGTGTTCGAGGCCGGCCAGGAACGCGGCGGTGGAGTTCCCGGACCGGACTCCCAGCTCGATGATGTGGGTGGCGTATCGCGCCCAGGCGTACAGCACCGGCATTTGCCGCTGTATGTCGTGGCTGATCCCGGCGCGGCGGCGGTACTCAGCTTGCAGCGTGGTCACGGTCACGCCAGTTCCGCCTGCACCCGGTCATGCACCCAGGCGTAGGTGCGGTGCAGCCCTTCGCGGGCGCTGACTTCCGCTTTCCATCCGGCGTGCTCACGGACCCGGGTGGTGTCGCAGCCGCGGCGGCCGGGGACACCGACGGGGCCGGGCACCCAGTGGCGTTCGACCGGGTATCCGGCGATGTCTTCGACGGTGGCCACAAGCTGCTCGATGCTCATCGTCTCATCAGCGCCGGCGTTGAGTGGCTGGCTGTAGCCGGAGGCGGTGATGGCGAGGGTGGCGGCGACCGCGTCGTCGATGTAGGTGAAGGTGCGGATCGCGGTGCCGTCCCCCCACACCTCGATCGCCCTAGCCCCGGTGAGCTGGGCGGTGGCGATTTTCCGGCAGATGGCGGTGGGGGCTTTTTCCCGCCCGCCGCGCCACACGCCGAGCGGGCCGTAGACGGACTGGTACCGGCCGATGCGCACATGGACACCGTAGTCGTCGGCGAACGCCTGATACATGCGTTCGGCAAAGAGCTTCTCCCAGCCGTAAGCCTCTTCGGGTTCCGGCGGGTAGGCCATGTCTTCAGCCAGGTCGGGGGCGTCGGGGGCCTGCTGGAGGGACAGCGGGTAGATGCAGGCGGATGAGGCGTACCAGATCGCGGCGCCGTGGTAGTGGGCGGCGCGGATCATGTTGGCATCAGCGAGGATGTTGAGGGTGCAGTCGGCTTTGTGGGTGGAGATGAAGCCCATGCCGCCGGCCTGGGCGGCCAGGTGGAAGATGACGTCGGCGCCGCCGGCGGCCCGCACCGCGAAACGGTAGTCGGACAGGTCGCACCGGTCCAGGTTCCGGGCGGCGTCGTGGACTTGTATCCAGCCGCTGACTGGTTTGATGTCGGCGCAGGTGACCTCGTCGCCGCGGGCCAGCAGGGCGGCGGCGAGGTGCCCGCCGATGAATCCGCCGGCGCCGGTGCAGAGCACACGCATAACGTTGGGGTCCTCCTGTCGTCTCAGGTGCTGTCGGGGTGCCAGCGGAACCAGGGTCCGGGTGGTTGCGGCAGTGGCCCGGGGACGCTTTCGGGGATGGTGCCGAACTGGACGGAGTTGGCCTGGTTGCGGCGGTAGTGGTAGAGCTGCCGGGGGATGGCGGCATCGCGGTGGCCTTTGAGGGCGGCGCGGAGCCCGGCCGCGTACCGCTGGTCTTCGGGACCGGTGCCGGGCGCGAAACCGCCGCATCCGCGGGCGATGCTGGCGCGGACCGGGTTGACGTGGGTGATGTCCCGGACGTAGCCCTTGACCGTGTCGTACCAGCCGTCGAACATCAGCCCGGTGCTGACCCGGCCCCACTGGCCGGGGATGGTGGTGTCGGTGAACCGGTGCCCGAACGCGATGTAGTCCGGTGGCGGGCTGCTGTCGATGGCGTCCAGCACGAGCGGCACGAAATCGGGTTCGGTCATGTCGTCGTCGTCGATGAAGGACACGAACTCGCCGCGGGCGTCGTGGAGGAGGGCCTGGCGGACGTGGCCGAGCGCGGTCAGGTCGAGGCCGCCGGGGTTGCGGTAGGCGACGATTTCGACGCGCGGCCAGGCCCGTTCGGCTTGGGGGCGCAGGGCGTCCAGCAGCCCGGCGAGGGCGGTTGCCCGGGCCGGGCAGGTGGCGATGAGGATGGACCAGGCGGGGATGGTGGCGATGTTCACGGGTGGACCTGGCCGAGCTGCATGTCCCGCATGTGGCCGGCCTGGATGCCGGTGTGCACGTAGAGGGGGATGCCGGCGGCGCCGGCCCGCAGGCAGAAGGACAGGTCTTCCCCGAACGGCCGCCCATCAATGGTCTGCTCATTGAACCATTGCTGGTCGGTTCCGGTGTGGGTGTTGATGCGGGTGAACACGGTGCGGTGCGCGAGCAGGCAGGCGGCGCCGGTCGCTTCCACTTTGACCAGGCTGTTGTCCGGCAGGTCGGTGGCGATCAGCGACGATAGGCCGAACCGGCCGTTGTCGTCTTTGTCGGCCCGGTAGGCGGTGACGACCATGGCACCGTCGCGGGTCATCGCCCAGCAGTAGGCGCCGAGCAGCGGCACCTCTTCCGGGTCGGCCCAGGCCAGCATGGCGGGCAGGGTGTGCTCGTTGAACACCATGTCGGCGTCTACCATCCACAGCCATTCCAGCCCGGAGGCGAGGAACAGGCCGGCCAGGTCGTTGCGGGCGCCGGACATGAACGGCCCGGTGCGCAGGTCGGCGATGCCGGCGATCCGGGTGGGGTCGCGGGTGACGGACACCAGGGACAGGGCGAAGTCGGCGGCGACGGTTCCCGGGTGCGGGAACACGAGCATGACGTCTTTAGCCTCATTCGGCATAAACGGCTCCTTTACGGGTGCCGGGCGCGGCCCGGAGTGAGGGGTCACCGCTGGCGTGGCCAGTACGGTGGGGAACATGGATGACGCGAGCGCCGAAGGCGGCCCCTGGTGATCTGCACGCCGTGCCGTCTGGCCGGGGAAGCCAGCGCCCGCGGCGACGTTCAGCAGGCGCAGTTCGCTCACGGGCTGTGCCTGTCGCTGTACGGTGCCGCGCAGATCGAGGCCAGCGGCCAGGTGCTGCGATCCCACCGGGACCGGCGGCCGGAGCCGTCGCCGACGTGGTGTGACTGCCAGCACGAAACCGGGACCGCGCTGGCGGGCGGGTCAGGTGGCGGTGGTCTTGCTGCCGGCCCCGCCGCTTCCGCTGGCAGTGCCGCCACCGCCGCCGGCGCCGCCGCTGCTGCGGGATGACCGGCTGCGGCTGGCCTTGTCTTCCTCGGAGCCGACGACGATGGGGGCACCGGACGGCTCGGCGAGGGTCGGCCGCCCGGGACTGGCACCGCCGGCGGTGGCTTCCCCGCTGGGTGCGGCCGGGTCGGTGCTCAGGGCGGCTTCCCGGACGGCGGTCGTCTCGGCGCGTTCCCCGGCCATCGCCGCGAGTTCTTCGGGGGTGTAGACGACTTCGACGACGCGCAGCGCCCCGCCGATCCGCAGCAGCGCCCGGTAGTCGCTTTCCTCGTCGGTGACCGCGTCCGGCAGCAGCGCGCCGCGCTGGTAGGTGGCGCCGGGGATGTTCACCGACGGCCACACGACCTGGTCTTGTGTACCCATGGAGACTTCCTGTTCTGGGGAGTGGGCTGGCTCGTGGGGGGTGACGGGACTGGTCAGCCGGTGGTGCCGCTGATCGCCGCGATCGCGTTGGGCTCCTGAATCACAGGCACCACAGGACGCCGCCCACGGATCAGCCACTGGTCGTTGGCTGCGGGGTCACGCCTGGTCCAGCTCTCCACACCGTTAGCAGGGTCCCCGGCATACTCAGGGCTCTCAAGCCTCTCGAAGGCGAGGCCGCCGACCATGCTGCTGTCCAGCACGAAGGCGTTGAACGAGGCCAGCGTCGGGATGTTGTTGGTGGCGAAGATCCGCATGCCGGCGACGGTTTCGATGTCGCCGGTCGCGGTGACCGTGGCGGTGCCGATCCCGCCGCCGGACTCACGGGACAGGCCAGCGATGATGTTGCGATCTGCGATGATTCTGGCTTTGCCGAGGTCTGTGGTGACGATGGTGTCCGCCTCGTAGCCTTGATCATAACTGGCGATCTTGGCGGCTGCTGTCGTCAAATCGAGGAGAATGTTGGAACTTGCGGTCGTTGCCCAGGAGGCGACCTGTGTGATCTGGTTCGCTGCGGGCACCGCGGCGCCGATCAGGGTCATCGCGGTGGAGTCCACCTGCTTGACCAAGTAGTTTGTGATCTTGAGCAGGGCAATATCAACAGCCCGGCGTCCGTACCTGTGTATATGTTCGTCCGTGACGGGGACGTCCTGGCCCCATTTGGTGACGGCGGCGAGCGCGGCGGGGCCGGGTGCGGCCGGTGACCTCGGGTATTCGGCTCCGGCGTTGACGGCCTCCGGCGCCTTGCTGGTGTAGATGGATTCGGTCTGTTCATACAGGAGCGCGCCGCCGCTCGTTTCGTAGCGGCCCTGAAGGATACTGTCGGCGATGAAGCGGGCTTCGGCGATGGTGCGCAGGCGGCGCTGCACCAGCGCCGGCGCGTTGAGGAACCGGGAGATGGTGAGGATGTCCCCGGACAGGGACGGGGGCGCCGGCGGGTAGATGTGGGGCATTGCCCGTGGTCCTTTCGTGATGGGCGGGTCCCCCCGGCGCGGTGGGGGCGTGCAGTGCCAGGCAGGGCGTGCGGGGACGTGCTACGTGGCAGGCTGGCTGGTTTCGGCCTCGTGCAGCCGCTGGCGGAGCAGATAGCCTTCGAGCTGCCAGATTTTGTCGCGGGCCTCGGCGCGAGCGATTTTCCGGCCGGTTTCGGCGTCGAAGTTGCCGGGGCTGGCGGCGGCTGATTCACCGGTGACGGCGAACCCGTTTTCCAGGGTCAGGCAGCAGACGGTCAGGGTGGTGCCGGGGAACACGTGGTATTGCTCGCCGGTGATTTTCGCGTCCAGGCCGGCGGGGGTCAGTCGTGGCGCGGTCAGGCCCTTAGCCTGGATTTCCTGTTCGATGGCGGCTTCGCCGAGGTCGTCGATTGCCATCGGATGCCTTCCTTGCTGCCGGTACGCTGGGTGTTCCGGCGGGGTTGATTGGGTGTGCCGCTAGCAAGCCGAGCAGCCGGATCAGGGCTTGCCAGGCCGGCCGCGTTGATCTTTACGGCCGCGGCGCGGGCTGGCGCGGGGTGTGAAACCCGCCCGGGCCACCTAGGTTGCTGCCGCCCCGCCGGGGCCTTACTTCTGCATCCACCGGACGGTGCCGCCGTCGACGGCGGTGGTCAGGGCGATACCGATGATGACGCGGGCCTGGTCGACGTCGGCTTTGCCGGGTGACCCGCCCGTGTCGGGGACCTTTTTGACCTGGCGGCCGGCTATCGAGGACGACATGAGCTGGTCGCCGGCGTTGACGGCGCCGTCGGCGGCACCTTCATGCACGACCCGGTCGACGACGATAGTGACCCGGGCTCCGGTGACCGCATCGTTTGCGGCGACCCCGATACATTTGGCGGAGCCGAGCCCGGCGGATGGGCCTTGGGTGGTTTTCTGGACGGTGCCGGATCCGGCGACTTCTACCGGGTCCCCGCCGGTGATGGAGCCGGCGGCAACCGAGGTCATGGTGAGGCCGGGCAGCAGGACCGGGGAGTAGTCGGCCATGGGCGCTCAGCCGACCAGCGACTTCCACCGCAGCGTTGTGTGGGCGGTCATCGTGGTCTTCAGCGCGAGCCCGATCGCGACGCTGTAGGAGCTGTTGGCGGCGCCGAGTTCGCCGGTGGAGGCGGCGCCGGCGAACACCATGGCGCCGGCCGAGGTGGAGGCGTTGACGTTGGTTTCGTGGACGACGCCGGAGCCCATCAGGACGGTGACGGCGGCGCCGGTGGCGGCGTCGTGCGCGGAGACGCCGATGAAGTTGGCGGCGTTGGCGCCGGCGGGGGAGACGGTGCCGTCGGCGGCGATCGCGAGGACCTGGCCGCCGGTGATGGTGCCGCCGGCGGTGAAGGTCATCGCTTGCGGCTTGCCGTAAACGGGAGCGTAGTCAGCCATAGCTCAGCGGCCTCCGGTCCGTGCAGCAGGGAACTCGTCGGGGTACAGCGCCCGGTACGCCGCCTGGTCCTCGAAGTCGCCGGGCATGTCAGCGTCGGTGCCGGGGCGGCCGGTCGGGACCATGGGGACCAGCCCGGCGGCGAGGGCGGCGACGTGGTTGCGGGCGCCTTCGGGATCGCCGTCCCACATCTTCTGGTAGTGCTCCAGGCGGGCGCGGGGGAATTTCCCTTCCTGGATGGCTGCGGCCAGGATCGTGTCGCGTTCGGAGATGCGCAGCCGGTGGGCGGCGGCGTCGCCGGCGGCGGCGCGGGCCTGGTAGTCCTTCAGGATGGAGGCGTCTACCAGGTAGGTGCCGTCGGAAATCGGCGGCAGTTCGGTGTTGCCGTCGGGGGAGGCGGCGGCGACCGGGGCTGCCGGTGCGCCGAACGCGGCGGCGATCCGCTCGGGGGTGAGCGGTTCGCCGTCTTTCAGCCCGAGCCGCGACCTCATCGCGGCCTGCTGTTCGGTTGTGAACTCCATGTTGGCGGGGTTCCCTTCGGTGTTGGCCGCTGCGGCGGCGGAGGTGTCGTGCTGGTGGTCGTGGGAGGCGTCCCCGGAGTGGGAGTGCTCGTGGGTGTGGGTGGCGTCGCCGCCCTGGGAGCCCATCGCCGGGTGGGCGTGGCTGTGGGTGGTGTCGCAGGCGCCGTGGCTCGCGGCGGCGAGCGCGTCCCCGTCGGCGTCGAAGATGATGTTGCCGTCCAGGTCCAGTTCGGCGACCGTTTCCCCGTCATCCGGTGCGGATTCGTGGCTGGCCAGGGCGGTTTCAGCGGCGGCGAGCAGGCCCGCGAAGGCGGCGTCGAATTGTTCGGCGCTGCCGGCGAAGTCCGGGACGTTGAGGTTCAGGTCCCGCAGGTGGGCGGCGAGGTGGTTGTAGGCGGTTTTCTTGGCGGCCGGGCTGGTGCCGGCCAGGCCGCCGTGCGCGCCGTTGATCGCGGCGATCGCGGCGACGCAGGCCCGCCCGTTGGGGGCGCCGACTTCCCCGGTGGAGGACACGTTGTGGTGGGGGAGTTTGGAGTCGGTTTTGGTGTCGCCGGGCAGCGCGAACAGGGCGTGGATCTGGGTGCTGGTCGGGTTGTCGCCGAGGTTGCGGACGGCGGCGTTTCCGTCCCAGGTGCCGAGCGCGGCGGCGGCCGTGCTTTTGCCGCCTTTGGTGAGGGTGTTCAGGAACTGCTGGGCGCTGGCCTCGTCGGGGTGGCAGCCGCCGGGCACGAGTTTCCCGGCGGAGTCGACGACGGCGTGCCCGAAGCAGCCTTTGACACCGACCTTGATCTGGTAGCCGCCGCTGCTGCCGCCACCGCTGTCCCCGCTGCCGCCGCCGCCGCTGTCCCCGCTACTGCCGCCGCCGCCGTCGCTGCTGGTCTGGGCTTTCTTTTTCTTCTCGTAGGCGGCCAGTCCTGGCGGGAGGGTGCCTGCCTCGATGACGGCCCGGGATTCGGCGGCGGAGGCGAACACGATGACGGGGCCGGTGCCGCGGGCCGCGGCGACGTCGCTGTAGGTGACGGCGATTTCGTGGGGCTGCTGGAAGGTGACGGTGGTGCCGTCGAGCTGGAACGGGACCCGGTAGAGTTTCCCGTCGGCTTCGTCAGCGACGATGAGCTGGGCGGGGGCCATCTGCAGTTCGGTGATCCACCGGGTTTGCGGGGTGCCGGCGTTGTAGAAGGCGCGGCGGACATCTTCCTCGGTGACGGGGCTGGTTGCGGGCATCGGGTTCTCCTGGTCGCCGGTGGGCTGGGTTCGCCAGGGCTGCCCACCGGACGCGGAGGCGGTGAGCCCATACAGGCGCGCGATGTCGTCCAGGCCGGACAGCACACCGACACCGGGTGGGGTGACGCCGAGCAAGGCGACCGCGGTGACCACGAACGGGTGGGTGTGGCCGATCTGGCAGGTGAAGTTGTAGCGGCCTTCCACCGACCGCCGCGGGAACGCTGAGGGGGTGATGGCGCCGAGCCAGCCGGGCATGCCGGCCAGGTCGCCGGTGATTTTGTTGCCGCCGGTGGTCAGCCGCATGTTGGTGACGCGGCCGATGGCGGGTTCCCCGTCGCGGGTTTTGCTTGCCGGGGGGCTGGCCGCGTCCCCGCCGGCGTTGGGGGTGAACCGGTCGTCGAGGTGCCCGATTTTGATGACCGGGTCGCCGACGGCGGGGCATTGGGCGCCTTGGATGGCGTGCGTCAGGTCGTCGCGGGTGAAGGTTTGCCGGCCGGTGGACAGTTCCCAGGTGCCGGTGGCGAGCAGGTCGACGCCGGGGATGGTGACCAGCGCCGGCAGTTGCGCCGGGGCCGGTCCGGCGGCGTGTGCGGGCGTCAGGTCGGCGCCTGTTTTCAGCGCTTCCCATTGGGCGATGGCCTCGCATGCTTTGGCCCGGGTCTCGGCGGTGACGCCGCCGCCGCCGGCGCACCACAGTTTGCACCGGCTGATCGCGGTGGCGATGGCCTCCGATTCGGTCATTCCCCGTTCGTCGATGAGGTCGTTGGCGATGTGCTCGATGTAGGCGGGGAGCTGGAGTCCTTTGTGATGCCACAGTCCCTGGTCGGTGTGGCCGACCTTTTCGTGTTCCAGCCCGGCCGCGCCGACACCTGTAGCCGTGTCAGGTTCGGCGGGTTCGGCGAAGGACCCGGCGGCACGCATTTTCTCCGCTCCGGCGACCGCGTCTTCGGCGGCGGCGGTCGCGTCCGCGGCCGGTACCCCGGCTTCGGTGAACACTCCGGTGATCAGTTCAATGGCCCGGCCGCGGACGTCGGCGGGGCTGGGGGTGGCAGCCATCAGACCTTCTTGATGAAGTCAGCGGCCTCTTGCAGGGCGAAGGGGCCGAGTGAGGCCAGGACCAGCAGCAGCGGCGCAGCAGCCATCTGTGTCGCGAGCAAGGTGAGGACGGCGGCGGCGATCACGGTGATTATGTGGTGGATGAGTTTCCGCCGGGACTTGGCTTTCTCTTCGTCGTCTTTCTTGGCTTTTTCTTCGGCGAGCATCCGCTGCTGCCCGGCGCGGAGTTCGGCGATGACCGCTTCCATTTCGCGGCGTATTTCGGGGCTGACCCCGGCGCCGTGCTCGGCGCGGGTCAGGTCCGCTTCGGCCTGGTCGACGCTGTTGCCGAACGCGGTGATGTGTTCCGGGCTCAGCACGCCGGGTGCTTTGTGGGCGACGCCTGGCACGGCAGGCGCTTTACCGGGGGTGGCAGGGGCGCTTTTGCCGGGGCTGGTGGGGGTGCCTTTCTTGACGAACCGGCCGTGTTCGCGGGGATGCAGTTCTTCGTGCCATTCGCGCGCGTCGATGCTCCAGGTGGCGCCGGTGGTCATGGTTCCTCCGGGGGCATCGGGGAAGGTCAGGGTCAGCGCCAGGTCCTGGTCCGCCGCGTCGGGGACGTTGGCTATCAGGGCACGCAGGTGGGCGAGGGCTTTGCCGCGGGTGGGGTGGCAGCCGCCGGGCACCAGTTTCCCGGTGGTGGCGTTGACGACGGCGGTGCCGTCGCAGCCGGGGTAGTCGCCGCGCAGCTTGTAGGGCACCGGGTCACCTCCGGTCGCGGCTGATGCGGGCAGGGGTGTGCCGGTGCGGGCGGCGTGCTGGGCGGTGGCCAGGTCCAGGTGCAGCGCGCGGTAGCGGGGGTCGGCTTGCACCAGCGCCCAGGCGGCTGGGTTGGCGTCAGCGGCCAGCATCAGCCCGATCCCGTCGATGGGGCCGAGCCGTTCAGTGGCGAGGGCTTTGGACTGTTCAGGGGTCAGACCGAGCGCGTCAGTCAGCGCGGTCAGCATCCACGTGTCGACCGTGACCTGGTCGGTTTTTCCCGGCCACATGATGTTGTCGTAGAACGCGCGGCGTTTCGGGCCGGTGAGGGTTTTCTCGATGCTGGCGCCGAGCGCGAGGTCGATCCCCTGGTCGCGTATCTGGGACAAGATGCCGCCGCCGAACAGGTCTTTGATTTCGGTGGCGGTTTTGCCGAGCCGGGGTGCGGCGTCGAGGATTTCGTTGGTGACTTTCTGGTTGCGGGTGTAGGAGCAGCGGGGGCTGGTTGCTGACTCGACGGCGACGGCCCGTTCCAGCGGCACGTGGTAGGCGACGGCGCGTCGCTGCGCGCGGGCGTGTTCGGCGGGATACCAGCCCCGGCCAGCCTCCAGGGTGTTTTGCTTGGCGATCGCCGCGACGATGGTGTCCGCGCAGCGGGTGACCGCTTCGGCATAGGGCGGCAGGGCGGGGCGGCGCAGTTCCCCTTGGTGGCCGCGGACGCCGGTGCGGGCTGCGGCGAGGCGGGTGTCGAGTTTGGCCCACAGCGGGTCATGGTCGGGGACGTCCCGCATGCTCATCCGGGTGCCGGCGGTCAGTGCCCCGGCCGGGTTGCGGATTCCCGGGACGCGGGCGAACTCGCCGCGCCAGTCGCGTGGGTGCTTGGTCTCATCCCATGGGCGGCTGGGGGCGGTCACCATCAGGGACCTCCCCTTCGTCTGGCCCCGATGCTGGGACCGGTTTGGCGCCGGCGGCCTGGGCGCCGGTCAGGTAGCCGTGCCGGCCGTCGGGGTAGGTGACGGCGATGCAGGCTGCGTTTTCCAGGTCGGCGGGTGTGGTCATACCGGCGGCCCCAGGATGGCGCGGAAGTAGGTGTCGAGCTGGTCACGCAGGTCAGCCGGGAAGACACTGAACTCGTCGGTGAGGACGTAGGGGGCTTTCTGCGCGTAGCAGGCGGCCAGTTCCGCGAACATTTCCGGGTCCCGCTGGTAGTGGACGTCGATGACGGCACCGGAACCGCGGATCGCGTCGGCGAGGGCCGTGAACTGCGGGGTGGCGCTGAAGTGGCCTTCGCCGTGGCCTTTGCGGTCGGCGGCGTGCATGAGTTCGTGGACGGCGGCGCGGGTGGCGCCGGCGGCGCTGGCCATGACGGTCAGTTCAGCGGTTTCGGTGTTGTAGTAGCCGTCGACCGATACGGTGCCTTCGCCGGGGATCTCGAACAGTTCGGGGGATCCGTGGATGTGGATGCGGCTGATGTTGGCGGCGAGTTTGGGGCGGAGCTGCGGCGGGATGAGCCGGAACGATGAGGCGAGCTGCCGGTAACCGTTTTTGGTGACCTCGGGTGCGACGTCGACGTTGGTGGTGTATTCGTCGAGGGCGTGCGCGTCCCGGTCCGATAGCGGGCTGATGGTGTCTTTGGCCCACCGGCCGGCCCGGTCGCGTAGCTCGTCGGGGTTCCACGCGGCGGCCGGGCCAGGCTTGCCAGCCTGCTCGATTTCGGTGTCTTGCTCGGGGGACAGGCGCGGCTGGGTGCGGTCCGCGTTGGTGCGCCACTGGCCCGGGCCAGCCCAGTGCACCGGCTGCCCGTCCGCTTCGGCGGCGACATCGGCGGGTTCGGCGACGTGCGGGGGGAAGTAGCCGTCGCCGGTCCTGAAGTGGTAAGCGCCGCCGATGGCGTGCGTATAAGCGCCGATCGTTTCCACCTCACTGGGGGTGTCGACCACCAGCACCGGGTCTATGTCGATGCGGTGCTCGTCGTCGTCGTGGAAGATGCCGAGGTGGAATTGCTGGGCTTCCAGGTCGCCGCGGAACTGGGCGAGCGCCCGGTCCATCGCCTGGTCGAACTGTGCACGGGTGGCGTTCTCGGGGACGCTGACGGTGAGCTGCCCGGCTTTTTTCACCGACAGAGCGTATTTGTCGGCGTTGGTGGCCAGCGGCTTGCCGGTGTGCGCGTCGACGGTCAGGCCGCCCCATGATTTGCGGGCCTCGGTGTAGGCGTCCCGTTTGATCGCGGCCCAGTTCCTGTCCAGGCCGCTGATCGGGGACCGCTGGAATCGCAGGACGCCGAGCTGATTGAGTCCTTTGCGGGCCAGTTCCTGGAATTGGCTGGCGGTGACGGGGCGGCTGTTGCCGCGTGCTTCTTTCGCGGTGATCGGTGCGGCGATTTCCCGGACCGGGCCGCGGCGGGCCTGGTCTTCCCGGGCCTGCCCGGTGCCGCCGCCTTCCTCGTAGGTGCTTTTGGTGCGGCTGATCCCTTTGGTTTCCGGGATTTCGTTGTAGTGCGGGTCCAGGGCGGTGGGGGCTTTCAGTTCACCGATGCGGGTCCACCGGCCGTGCTCGTCGCGTGGCTCATCAACCCGGAACGCCGCGGCGGGCGCGCCGGTCATCGCTTTGGCTGCAGCAGCGGCGAGCGCCGCGTACTGGGCGTCGGTGATTTGCCCGGCCGCGTAGGCGTTGGCGACTTCGGCGAATGATCCGGGCGGGTCGGGCGGGAACGCGAGCACGGGGACGGGCGGGTGCTGCGGCCAGGTCATGGTCTCGAACGTGGCGGCGGCCTGCTCCAGTTGCAGGGTGCCGTCGGCGAGCTGGGCGAGGATGGCGGTGACGGCGCTCATGACGGCGGCGCCGGCATAGATGAGTCGACCAGCATCGGCGGGCGCCCGTATTGGGAGTTGTCGAACTTGTACCAGCCGTCGAAGATTTGCTCGTTGCGGGTGAAGTTTTCCTCGTTCAGTGACACGTCCGGGTCGCTGGTCCCCCACGTTTCGGTGAGGTCGGCGGGGGAGATGCGGCGGGCGCCGTTGCCTTGCCCGTGCCGCCAGGCGTCCAGGCCGGTCCGGTACCGGTTCAGTGCCCGGGTGATGGAGGTGTCCAGCGGGATGTCGATGTAGACGCCTTCGACGTCGGTGTATCCCTCTTGGTGCAGGATGGCGACGCGCTGCTCGATGTTGTCGGACGGGTTCATCGTCAGCTCGATGATCACGTTTTTGTGTTCGGCGGCGCAGCGGGCCAGGACCATGTTGGCGACGTGCCGGGATTCTTCGACCACCAGCGGGGCGCATTCCATGGGGGATAGGCCGTCCACTTTGGGGATCAGTCCGCGGTTGGCGAGTTCTTCCTGAATGTCGTCCTGGGCGACCCACAGGTAGTCGTCCATGTTCATGCCGGGGATGGCGCGCATTGCGCTGGTTTTCCCCGATGCGGGCAGCCCGCCGCCGAGGATCGCCTTGCCCTGGTCGGGGACGGTGGCGGCCTTTGTCATGATCGCGGTGACGATTTCGTTGTGGATTTTCGCGCGGGCTGGGCTGTAGATTTCGCCGTGCCCATCGAGGGTCTCGGTGACCGCGGTGTTTTTCGCGGCGGCGGCGGCGATCTCTTTGGCGACCATTTTCTGCCGGGCCTCGAACGCGGCGTCGCTGATCCCGCCGGGGCTGCTGGTTTTGCCGCCGCCGGGTTTGGTGCCGTGCCCGAACCGGCCATGCCAGCCGCGGGGATGCTTGGCTTCATCCCAGGCCGCGGCCGGTGCTAGCGCGTCGCGGGGGATTTCAAGCTGGCCGTCTGCGGTCCGCCGGAATCTGGCTACTTTCTGTACCCGGTCCAGGGGGATCGGCTTCCTTGTCCGCAGGTAGTCGTCAGCATGGATCGTGAACCACTTGTCAGCCGGGTTGACCGCGATTTTCGCGACGTAGCCTTCCCCGGAGCCGGGCAGATAGGACACCGCGTCACGGGGGTCGGCGGCAGCGTTGGTGCCTTCCAGGGGGCTGATGGCGCCGCGCTCATCGGAGGCGATGTGGCCGCGTGCCTGGGCCTGGTCCCATTCGGCGGCCGACATCCCCCGGTACACGTGCTTGATCGGTTCGGTGCCGGCGTGCTTGGGGTAGACGAGCAGGTTCTCACCCTGGGCGAGGGTGCCGTGGTCGATGACGTCGAACACGGCGGGGCCTTCGGGGCCGAGGGACTTACTGTCGTGCACGGCGGATGCGGGCGGCTGGTGGACGCGGCGTTCCTTGCCGACTTCGACCATGTACCCGGACCGGGGGTGCCTGGCCCGGTCCGCCTCAAGCTGGGCGGGGTGGAAGGTGGCGGCCAGATGCTTATCGAGCTGGTCGTAGCCGAGCGTCACCCATTCGCCGTGCACGCCGCGCGGATGCCTGGCTTCATCCCAGGCCGCGGCTAGGCCGAAAGGGGGACTGTCCCCGCCTTCCCATTGGGTGATGATGGTGCCGCGGCAGCGGAGCCGTCCTTCGCAGCGCACGTAGGCGCCGCCGGCGTAGGCGGCTTCAGCTTCGGCGGGGGTGGCGAACTGGTGCCCGTCGATGCTGGCACACGGCGGGCAGGTGTTGCGGTCGAGGATTTCGCTCGCGTAGCAGACCGGGTCGTGCCCGGCGTTGATGCCGGCGGTGATGGCGGCGACCCGGCCGGTGTTCTGGGCGGCGTTCATCGCGGCGCGGAAGTCGTCTTCGAGTGGGGTCAGGGACAGCCCGGCGAGCAGCACCGACACGTAGTCGCCGGCGTCGGTGCCGGCGCTGGCGGTGACGACGGACAGGGCGCCTTTGGCGGCCTCGGCGGCGTACCGGGCGGCGATCAGCCCGGCGCGGGCGGCGGCGACCTGCCGGAGTTTCGTGTCGTCGATGACGACGGTTGAGGGGTTGATGATGACGTGCTGGGCGGCGGCTTCCCGGATCATCCGCTGTGCACCGGTCCACGCCATGGCGGTCATGGCGTCGCCGAGCAGCCGGGTCGCGGTGGTGGTGTCGGGGCGGATGGCGGGCAGGTGCGCGAGGTTGCCGTCATCGACGGCGGCGGTCACCTGTTCGGACAGGTCGTGCCGTTGGGCGCGCATGACAGGTTCCCAGTGGGCCATCAGCGCGTCCACCGCGGACGCTGATTCGCTGGCGATCGCGAGCGGGTCCATGCCGGCGGCGGCTTCGGTCGGGGTGAGGGCGCGGCGCATGTCGGCGGCGGCGGCCGGTGCTGTTTCACGTGGAACAGGCCCCCGCGCGGGCGCGGGCGGGTTCGCCGGGGCAGCCGGTGATGGTGCGGCAGGGGACGGGTTCGCCGGTGCGCTGCCGCCCCCTGCCGGGCCAGGACCGCCGGGCTGGGTTTGCCCCGATTTGAGCGGCGGCGGGGTCCACGGGATGCTGCGGGCAGGCAGCCCCCAGGCGTTGCGGACGTAGGCTTCCAGCGCCGGGTCCGCCTGGATAGCGCCGCCCGCCATGAGCTGCTGAATGGACAGGGCGGTGATTTCGTGCCGGTCACCGACGTCGGTTGCCCGGATCGCGGGGACCGGTTCCCCTTCACCCCAGTTGTATTCGACCAGATCACGGGCGAGGCCGGCCATGCCCGGCTGGCCGGTGGTGGCCGTGTCACCGATCGCGTCGGCGCATGCTTGCAGGCTCAGCAGGAACAGGTCGAGGAAGTTCTCGCCGACGGCGCGCGAGCCGGTCTGGGTGGTGCCGAGTTCCAGGAGCTGGGTGAGCGCGCTGGTGGTCATTTCCTGATTGCAGTATTTCAGGAACCCGAGCGCGTCCGGCACCGACCCGGTCAGGCCGGTCAGCGCGTACTGGAATCCCGACGGCAGGCCGACTCCGGCGGTGTCCCCGGCGCGCATTTGCGAGGCGAGCTGCTGGGCTTGCTGCACCTGCCCGGGGGTGCCGCCGGGCGGCGCGGACACGGACGGCACACCCATCCCGAACCGGCGGATGCTGGTGGCGTGGACCCTCATTGTTTCGTGTTTAAGGATCCATGGCGTATAACACGAGCGCAGCATGCTGACGCCGGCCCAGTTAGCGCCCTCCCGCTGATTCACATACCACAGCAAGTTCCGCCCGGCGACCGGCTCATTCTGGGTGTTCTGGCTGATCTGCCGGACCGTGCCGTCATCGTTGATGTCGATGATCGCGATGGTGTGCGGCTGCCGTTCCCCGATACCAGCCAGATGCGTGCGGCCATCCCGCTCCACAAACCATTCCTCGAACGGCATATGCCCATACACGAGGTTGAGCAGCGCAATCCGCGCATGGTCATGCCATTTGAACCCCCTGATCGCCGGGCCGGACGGCTTGGTTTTCTGCCCCAGGATCGGCAAGCCCAGATCCGATGCGACCAGGTCGACAGCCTCAGCCCGGTCAATGCCGTCCGGGTCAACCGCCCAGGTCGCACGCAGCAGCGGCAGGAAGTAGGCGGACAGCACCGCGGTAAGCCGCGCGTCGCGGCGCATCCGCCCATAAGTCCGAACGCTCTCGGGCCACGTCAAATCCGGTTAACGGCACCGTCTCAGCCCACTCAGTTAGCAGGCCGCCCTGACCAGGAAGGCCCCAGAGTACATCAGGTCTTCCAGTCGGGGAGGTAGGCGCGGAACCGCGGCCATTGGAGGCGGCGACGTGCATACCAGACGGCATCATCCATCACCCCCCTTCGGGTAAACTCGCAGGTCAGAACGTAGTGATGCCCGGGCCGTTGGCGCGGCTCGGGCATCAACGACCTAGTACGGAGGTCGCATGCCTGAGGCTATCTGGTGCCTCGCTGATTTGCCTGAACTCATCCGGGCGCGAGTAACGATCGATCCGGTAAGTGGCTGCTGGCGCTATCTATACGGCCAGCCCTCAAATCGCTACGGATACCGGCAAATCTCCTGGAAAGGCGAGGACTGGTGGGTTCACCGCCTTGTCTTTACGATGCTGGTCGGCCCGATTCCTCCTAAACGGGAACTCGACCACGTTAGAGACTGGGGGTGCATCTGGACCGACTGCTGCTACCCCGGCCACCTGGAACCGGTCACGCACCGGGAGAACATGCTTCGCGGCGCCACGAATGTCGCCGCCATCAACGCCGCCAAGACCCATTGCCCGCAGCGGCATGCGCTCGTGCCCGGCAACCTGGTCCTGCGTCGCTGGCGCATGGGGGACCGGATCTGCCTGACCTGCGATCACGTCCAGGCCAGCGCCCGCCAGAAGGCCGCCCGTGCCCTGTTGCGGCCGTCGCGTTTCCGTGGCGTGACACCGCACACTGCGAACCGGTGGCGGGCTCGCATCGCCGGCCGAAGTCTGGGCCTGTTCGCGGATGAAGAGGACGCGGCCCGGGCCTACGATGAGGCTGCCCTGGCCAGGTGGGGCGAGTCCGCCCGGCTGAATCTGCCCCGTCCCTGAGTGTAAACCCCCGGTTTACGCTTCTTTGGGGATTTTGCCGATGGTGCCGTTGTCTTGGGCCTGGGTGTAGCCGTCGAAGGCGATCGCGAGCTGTTTCCGGGTGCCTTTGAGCCCGGGCGGGAGGCCGCCGTTCGCGAGCCACCACATCAGTACGTGGCACGAGTAATGGCATCCATCACAGAGCGAAACCAGGTTGGCGGGTGTTGTCGGGCCGTCGCATGCTTCGGGCAGCACGTGGTGCCACACGTACCGGAGCGGCTTGGGCCGGTGGTAGGCGGCTGCCTCGCAGGTGGTTGCCTTCCCGACGCCGGGTAGTTCGGTGCGGCCGGTCATGGTTCTGTTCTTTCTGGCTGCGGGAGTGCGGCGGGCGGGTGGATGCTGTGCGGTGGGGCCGCGCCGGGACCTGAGCGGGAGCATGCCGAATGTGGGTGGAGCTGTCCCCGGAAGAGGCCCGGTATCTCGCGTGCCTGGCCGGTCGGCATATCCGGGCCTACCGTCAGCAGGGTGTGGAAGCTGATGCGGTGGGGCCGTTGCGGGACGTGTACGTGCCGGCGTGGGAGGCGCTGCAGCCGGCGTGTGAGTGGGGGCCGCGTGGCCGGCACGCCCAGCGGCGGGCGCGCCGCGCGGAGGTTGCCGCGTACCGGGCGGCGGACCCGGTATTACCCGAGCGGCATCGTCATGACGTCCTGGTTGCCGTTGCCGGTGGCTGCCCCGTAGGCATTCTCGATTTCGGTGAGGTCTCTGGGCAGTTTCGGGGGGCGCGGCGGTGGTGGTGCCGGGGTCCAGTGGGCGGCGGCGATGCGGGCGGCGTAGGCGAACACGTCGACCTGGTCGTCGTGGGCGGCGCGGGGGAATGAGGCGATCTCGTTTTCCCATTCGGCCAGCCAGGGCGCGTCGGCGGGCCACCATACTTTCCCGGCGTGCAGCCTTCCGGCGGCGGGGATGGCGCGGGTGATTTTGTCTTTGTCGGCGGTGACTTCGGCGACGGGGATGCCGGCTTCGCGGGCGTCGGTGACCAGCGTTTTGGAGTAGAACTGGTGCTCCACGTAGCAGATGTCGAAGTGCCAGCGGTCGCGCAGCGGTTTGACCATCGCGAAATGATCACTCATTTCGGCGTGGCCGCGGGCACGGTCGAGCAGGATCAGGTCGCCTTGCCGGCTGATCGCCCAGACGGCGACGACGGTCCAGTCGGCGGAGGTTTTCTCGCTGGCGGCGACGTCGATGGTGGCGAACCGCCATACGGCGTCATCGGCGAGGTCGGTTTGCTGCCCGTCCAGGTCGATGTAGACGCCGGCGTACCGGTAGCTGGCCAGCAGGGTGGCGGGGTGCGGCTGGCCGGTGACGGTGCGCCAGTACCGGAAGGAGACGCGGCGGAAGAAGTTCCCGGCCGCGGCGGTGGGGGTCTGCTGGTAGATCGACGCCCACACATACGGGGACAGGGTGGCTTGCAGCCGGTAAAAGTAGCCGGGTGGCCGGTCCCGGACGGAGGGGAACTCGTCGCCGGGGTCACGGCGCAGCGGGTCGTTCTCGCCGGCGATCGCGGGCAGGGTCAGGATCCGCCATTGCAGCGGGCCGGGTTTGGCGAGGATCTGCCCGGCCAGGTCATCTTCGTGCCAACGAGTCATAATTAGGCACACAATGCCGCCGGTTGCGAGGCGGGAGATCGCGACGTTTTCCCACCAGTCCCAGGCGCGGCGCCGGTAGGTTTCCGATTCGGCTTCCTCGCGGCCTTTGACCGGGTCGTCGATGAGCAGCACGTCCAGTGGCCGGCCGGTGAGGGCGCCGCCGATGCCGACACAGTAGACGCCGCCGCCTTGGGGGGTGTCCCATCGCCCGGCGGCTTTGGAGTCCTCGGTGATGGTGACGTTCAGGATGCGGGGGTCGGCGGCGGCTAGGTCCCGTTTGATTTGCCGGCCCCAGCGGACCGCCATTTCCAGTTCGTAGGACACGATGCCGATCCGCAGCGCCGGGTTGTGGGCGAGCAGCCAGGCGGGGAACCGGCGGGAGACCCGTTCGCTGTTGTGCACCACGACGTCTTCGACGGTGAATGTGTGGTCCTCGGCGACGGTCAGGCACCGGCATTCGGCTGGGTCTTCCCGTTCGACCGCCACAACCGGGTCGGCTATGTATGCGGTGTCGAACTCAGTGCGGTGCAAGTCCCACGCCCCGAGCACGATCGCCTTGCGGTGGTGGACCGGGACGATCTGCCGGAACCTGGCTGCGTCATCCTGACGCCGCATCAGCAGCCGCCACGAGGTGTAGGGCTTGCCGTCATAGGTGGTGTACTTCGGTCGCAACGTCGAGGCGATCCCGAGGCGAACGAGCAGGTGCTGCACGTCAGCGAGCAGGTCCCGGCTAACCGAATTGAACTCCAGGCGGCAGTCGGGCCGGGCACCGCCACGCCGGGATACGGTTCCGTCGCAGGCAAAGTAGGCACCGATAAACTCTGCGGCGATCTCGGGATGTGAGGTAAAGATCGCCGCGGGGACTCGCTTGGTGTAGGAGGTGCGGCCGGCTAGACCATGCAGGCGAAGCCATGGACGGACACCACCGGACAAGGACAGTGCCGCTGCGCGCGGCCAGCGACCCTCTGCGACCGGCGGGGCCGGTCGTCCGGTGATACCGAAGCCGAGCGCAGCCGCGCATGCTTCGATGTCAGCGCCCTCCGTGTCATCGTCACACTTGATGGCCGCGTTGAACGAGCCGCCACGCGGGCCGGGCGTGCTGACGGTTGTGTTGCCGTCGCCGATGAAATAGCCGAGCAGCCGGGCTGCCTCGGCGGTCAGCGCAGTATCGGACTCTGGTCGCGGAGCGCGGACAACGGCCAGCACATCGCCATCAACCCGGACAGTGCCCTGGCCACCGCCGTTACCCGGGGTCAGCTTGCCTGCCTCAACCCAGCCGTCAGGCGTCAGGAACGGATGGCTAGCCGCCGCTCGGATCACCCGGCCGGCGTGAGTCGTAATTTTCACGATCGGCAGGTCACCCTGCTCGTGAACCGCCTCGACTACGCACGGGACACCCCGGTGGCTTATGACCGTATCGCCAGCCTTTATGTCTCTGAGGCGTTTGCGGCTTCCGTCCCCCATAAGGATCATTGCCCCAGCATAGACCGGCTTTCCTTCCTGGGGTGGCATCGCGATCGCGAGCGCGTCGGCGCCGCTCTTGTGGTCGGCGAGGGCGGCTAGTTCGCGGTCGATGAGCGCCAGGGCGCGGCTGGTGCGGGTGCGCGGCTCCAGTGCTCGCGCGAGGGCGCCGGGGGTGCGCCAGCGGCGGCGCCGGGGCATGCAGGCGGGGGCGATGTAACGCCGGTAGTCGGCGTCCTGGTAGGCGGTGGTCATCGCGCGGTTAGGGGCGGGTGTCGCCGACCCGGATCCGGCCGGATGGCAGGACGACCCGCTCGGACCCGGCGGTGATCCGCACGTAGGCCATGTATTGCCCGGCCGCGTAGACGCATGGGGTGCCGGGGCCGATCAGCAGGGCAGCTTCCCCGTTGATCCAGGAGGCGGCGTGCCAGTCGCTGTCGCCGGGTTCGGTGCCGTCGCTGGTGTCGGTGATGATGGCGATTTCGGGCAGGGTGGTGGTGACGTCGCCGGGGCCGTCGACGGAGATGAACACATACGGCCGGGAGGTGGCCAGCACCATCATGGGCGCCTCGCCTCCTTACCACAGGGGGTCCTGGTCGGGTGCGGGTGGCTGCATGGCCCAGGCGGGCACGAACGCGCCGGGCAGGCCGCTGGCGTACAGCCGGCCGGCGTCCTGCTGCCCGTAGGCGGCCAGGACGGAGGGGGCGCCGGCGTCGCCTGGCCCGGGTTTGCCGTTGGGCCGGTGGAAGGTGAGCCGCCCGGATAGGAACAGCAGGGCGGTGGCTTCCCGCCACACGTAGCGGGTGAATCGGGCGGTTTCGGTGCGGGCGAAGATCAGCGCGGTGCCGTGGCCGTGTGCGGCGAGCCGCCCGAGCCACCGGTCGATGGCCGAGTACGGAGGGTTAAGGAATACCCGGCCGTCCCAGGCGGCGGTGAGCCCGTCGTCGGGGAGGGTGATGTGCCGGGCGGCGGTTGGCCAGGGCCGCGGTTCGGGGGCGGCGCACGGGTCCAGGTCGAACGGTCCGAGCGCGGTGATCAGCGCGGGTGGGGTGAGCCAGCAGTCGGTGCCGGTTTGCGCTGATTCGTGGCCGCCGATCGCGCGGCGGGTGTGCTCGGGGCCGTCCCATAGCGCGGTCACCGGATGGGGTGGGGCTGGCGGGCCGGGCAGCTACCTCCGGCGTTTCGCTTTGCCGCTCTCGCCAGCCCCTTGGGCGCCCACGGCATACGCTTCGCGAGTTTAGGCCATGCGCGGGGTTTGTGCCTGGGTTTGACGGTTACCTGTGGTAGGCGAATAATGACAGCCTCCCGGTAAGGATTCGGTAATGACCTGCCGGTTTCCTTGTCCTCATGGGGGCGTGGGGAAAGAGCCCCGGCCAGGCAGTCAGGGGCCGCGCCTGCTCCGCGTGCCTGGCCGGGTGTTCCGGAGGGTGACGTTTCCGTCACCCATGGGGTGAGCTGGCTGTCCAGCGTGTGTGCGGGCCAGCGGCTGCCCATTTGCTGTGCGGTGGCCCGGTCGCCCAGCGGATGTGCGGGGCGCCTGCGGACCATTGCGTTCGGGGTGGCCCGGTACTCCATTGGCCGTGGGGTGCGCCGGCGGCCAGGCCCGACAGCAACGAAATTGACCCTAGCGCGGTGATTGCGGGGGCGGGGGCGGTCCCGAGGCCGAGCGCGGCCAGCGCCTGCACCTGTGCGGCGGCGGCGAGCGCGGCGACGGGCGCGGTGCCGAGGCCGGTGGGGCATGCCGGGGTGGCGATGCGGGCGCCTTGCCCCACTGGTGGGGGGCTGGTGCCGGTTCCGGCGGCGGCGGGCGGATGCACTGAGGTGCTGGCGGTGATTGACGGTGGCGGGCTGGTGCCGGTTCCGGTGGCCACATTGGGCTGGGCGCTGGTGGCGGCGTATCCGGTGCCGGTGGCGTGCGGGCTGGTGCCTTGCCCGGTAGCTGGCCCGGCGCTGACCGATGCGCTCGCGGCCAGGCCGGGCGCGGGTGCGGTACCGGTCCCGGCTGGGCATGCCGGGGTGACGCTGGTGACGGGGACGGTGGAGGCCGAGCTGGGCGGCGCGGTGCCGGTTCCGGCGGCGGCGGCCGGGCTGGCGGTGCCGGTGCGGGCCGTATCGGGTGGCGGGCTGGTGCCTGTTCCGGCGGCCAGGCCGGCGAGGGCGCTGACCGTGGTGGTGATGCTGGCGGGCGGGGCGGTGCCGGTGCCGGTGGACGGGCCGGCGTTCCGGGACACGGCGATCGCCGTCGTAGCGGGCGGTGTAGTTCCGGTTCCGGAAGCCAGTCCCGCAGTTGCACTGTACGCCGCTGCGGCGGTCACGGCCGGGGCTGTCCCGGTGCCGGTGGCTGCCCCGGCGCTGGCCTGCCCCTGTGCGATGGTCGAGGCTGATGCTGCCGGGGCTGTCCCGGTGCCGATCGCTTGCGGGGCGCTGACCGCTGCGGTGGCGGTCAGCGCGGGTGGGGGTGCTGTTCCGGTGCCGGCAGCGGCGGGCGCGGCGGGGGTGCAGGCGGTGGTTATCGTTGGGGCGGGTGCGGTACCGGTCCCGGCCGGGCAGGGTGGCGCGGGGTGTGCGGCGCCGGTGCCTGCCGAGGACGGGGCGGCACCGGTCGCCGCACCGGCCGGGGTAGCGGGTGCTGCCCCGGTGCCGGTGACCGGTTGGGGTGCTGATCCTGTGCCTGATGCAGCCCCGGCGGCCACGGCGGCCGTGGTGGTCAGCGCCGGCGGCGGGCTGGTGCCGGTGCCGGCGGCGGCCGGCGGGGAGGCTTGCCCGCTGCTGGTGGTGCTGATGCCGGGTGCGGGGGCAGCCCCTGTCCCCGCGGCTTGCGGTGCGGCCGGGGCAGCGGCGCTCGCGGCGCTGGCGGCGGGGGCGGTCCCTGTCCCGGCAGTTTGCGGCGCGGTGATGGTGGCGATGCTGGCGGCGGTCGCCGGGCTGGCGGTGCCGGTTCCGGTGGCTTGCGGCGCGGCCGGTGCCGCCGCGGTGGTGATGCTGGCCGCGCTGGCGGTCCCGGAACCGGACGCTTGCGGGGCGGCCACGCCGCTGGCCGCGGTCGCCGGGCTCGCTACACCGGCCCCGCCGGGGCATGGCGGGGTGACCGTTTTAGCGGTCGCGGTCGTCGCGGACGGTGCGGTACCGGTCCCGGCCGGGCAGGCGACGCTGACGGCAGCGGCGCTCGCGGGCACCGGCGGGCTGGCGGTGCCGGTCCCGGCGGGGCACGGTGCGGTCGCTGCTTTAGCGGTCGCGGCTGCTGCCGGGCTGGCGGCACCGGTCCCAGCCGGGCAGGGCGCACTGACGGTGACAGCGGTCGACGGTGACGGTGCGGTACCGGTCCCGGCCGCTTGCGGGGCGCTGACGGCAGCGGTAGTCGTCAGGGACGGTTCCGGTGCGGTGCCGGTGCCGGCCGGGCAGGCCGGGGCCGGGGAACACGAGGTGACGATGGTCGGGGCGGGTGCGGTGCCGGTCCCGGATGCTTGCGGGGCGCTGGGTGTGGCGGCGGCGGCCGGTGCCGACGGCGGGGCGGTGCCGGCGCCTTCGGCGTCCCCGGCGCCGGCGGCGGTGAATGCCGCGCCCTGCAAGGTCAGGAATGTGGTCCTGGCGTTGTCGGGGCGTTCGATGTTTGCGGTGCGGCAGGCGGCGCCGTCGGTGTCGAACAGGCCGGCGCCGGAGTCTTCCCAGAATGCTTCCAGGAACGAGTAGCTGACCAGTTCCTGCATCTGGCTGATGAAGATGGGGTTGTCGCCGCCGCCGTTGTAACCGCCGGACAGCCATTGCACCAGGCCCCATTCGGGGTAGGCGAGTGGTTTGCCGTGCTTGCGGGCGAACTGAACCCAGGAGTTGTTGCCGTCGGTGGCGGTTTCGGCGGTGGTGAAACAGTTCCGCCGGTCTGTTTCGGACCGGTACCCGTACGGGGGGCTGGTCTGGTTGGTGTAGACCCAGTCGTAGACGTCGAGGCCGATCTGGTCGGTGTAGGCATCACCGGGGTAGTAGGTTTGCGCGTCGGCGCCGATGCTGCCCTGGCCTTCGATCGGGTTCCACATGAACGTGAAATGGGCGCCGGTCAAGTTGCGCAGCAGGGTGACAATGTGCTGGTATCCGGCGATGTAGTTCGCGGCGCTGTCACCGGTCAGGGCGGGTGACCACTGATACCAGTTGCCGTTCCATTCACGGCCGAGCCGGATGTTGGCGTTGCCGAATCCCCAGGCGATGAGGTTGTTGCCGAGCGCGGTCCAGTGCGCGTCGTTGGTTCCGGCGGCCTCGGCGGCCCAGGTGGCGCCGCCGGACCCGGCGGAGATGCCGACGCAGGCGGGCAGCGCCAGGCACATGGTCCAGCGGGACAGGAACGTGCCGCCCCAGCTTGACAGGTACGTGTAGCCGGCGATGGGCTGGCCGAGGATGCCGTTTTCGAAGTCGGACCAGCTCGCAGGGGCGTCGCCGATGTAGTCGAGCGGGTACTGGATGTGGTGGCCGAGCCAGTTTTCGTAGGCGAGGATCCCGGATGCGGCACCGCCGGCGGTGGATCCTTTCTCGTCCTGGGCGTAGATGCCGCACGGCCCCCGGTACACCCCGGCCGTGGCGGGGGTCTGCTTGGCCTGCGTGACCCCCTGTTTCGGCAGGAAACACAAGGTGATGCCGGTCATGACGATCGCGGCGCCTTGCGTCCACTTCGGGGAGAAGAACTGGCCGGTGCCGACAGAGGCGATCGTCCAGGCGCAGTCGGTGACGTTGCCGGGAGACAGGCCGGTGGTTTCCTCAATCCAGCCGGGCGGCGGCGTCCAGGTGACGGTGGTGCTGATGTCGGCGGAGCTGACCCCGTGCGTGAGCACCAGCATGTTGGGGGCGGTGGTGCCGTTGAACGTGCCGGGCGTGATGTTGGTGGCGGTGGCGGTCGCCCAGCCGCGGGCGTCGTTATCGAGCGCCGCGTACTGGCTGACGCCGGAGAACTCCAGCAGTTCGATGGTGCCGGTGGCGGCGCCGGTCAGCACCGCGGTGACCGTGTCGGCGGCGGTGAGCGCGGTGGTGAGGTAGGCGTGGCAGATGGCGCCGCCACCGTACCGGGTGTCGACATGCCAGACGTTGCCGCCGGTGTCTTTGACCCCGGCGATGTCGTAGGCGCCGAAGTGGATCGAGGCGAATGCGGTGTTGCCGGCGGCGATGGTGCCGTTCGGGTTGAGCGGCAGGCTGGCGGCGGCGGCCGTGACTTTCGCGGCGCCGCGTTTGGCGACGAACTGGATACCGGCCCAAGTGGCCCCGGCGGTGGTGCCGGCCGGGTTGAACGCCACCATCGCGCAGTCATAGCTGCCGGTGCCGGACAGTGTTCCTGAGGGGGCGGTGGTGCCGATCCGGTATGCCTCCTGCGCATACCAGGAGGTGATGAAGTCGCCCGATAGGCCGGTGGTGCGTGCGGTTCCCCCGTTGGATGCGCTGTAGCACATCATGAACACGGAGAACTGGTTCGGGCCGGTGGCCGCGCTCGCGCACGAAAACGAGGTGGTAGAGGCGCTGCCGCCGGTGGTGACCCCGGCGACCGGGGTGACCAGATCGAGGCCGCCGACCTCATAGAAACCCACGGTTTGGGCGCCGGCGACGGTGACGCTGGTCAGCCCCGCCGGGCAGTTCGGCAGGAAGTACACGCCGGTGTAGCCGCCGCCGTGCCCGGCAGTGTAAACCGCCTGGGACAGTGTGTAGGTGTGGGTGCCGTCGGTTGCCGTGCAGGTGCCGACCACGTTGGCGCTGGTCGAGGTGGCGATCAGGGTGGTGCCGGCGGTGGTGGCGGCCATCGCCTGGGTGGCTGCCCCGCCGCCGCCGGACTGGTAGACCCGGTAGGCGACGATTTTCGGGCCGCTGGCGGTGCCGGCGCCGGTGGCGGCCCCGGCGTTCACGGTGACCGCACGGGCCGGGGCTGGTGCGCTGCCGGTCCCGGTGGCTTGCGGGGCACTGACCGAGGCGTGCGTGGCCACGGTGGGTGCCGGGGCAGTGCCGGTTCCGGCCGGGCAGCCGGGGACCGCTGTCCTGCCCGGCACCGCTGTTGCCGGGCTCGCGGTCCCCGTCCCGGCGGGGCACGGGGCGCTGACCGATGCGGCGGTGGTCAGGGTGGGCGCCGGGGCGCTGCCGGTCCCGGCCGGGCAGCCCGGGGTCGCTGTTTTGCCGGTCGCTGCCGTGGGCGCTGCCGCGGCGCCGGTTCCGGCTGCGCAGCCCGGGGTGACGGTTTTAGCGGTCGCGATGGTGGGTGCGGGCGCCGTGCCAGCCCCGGCCGGGCAGCCCGGGGTGACCGTTGTGGCGCCGCCGGAGGCCGGGGTGTAGTTGACGACGACGGACACGCCGTCGACGGATTCGACATACCCGGACCCGGCCAGGGCGGTGCCGAACACCCGGACCCGCAACGTTGCAAGCTGGCTGTAGGTGACCCCGGTCCAGGTGGCCGTGCTCACATTCGACGTGGATGTGGATGCGGTGCCGGTCTGGGTGGTACCGATCTGGGCGCTGGTCCCGTCCCACAACTGGATCGAGCAGGGCTGCTGGGCGGCGTTCGACTGATGTTCGGTGACCGAGACGGTGACCGAGTTGATCGTGTCGCCAGCGCCAGGCCCGCTGATCGGGAACCCGTATGTTTCCAGGCCGGGGGAGGTTTCCGGGAGGGTTTCCTTGACCAGCACCAGGTAGGCGTTGTTGGCGACGGTTTCGTTGAATGATTCCGCGCCGGGGGTTATGGTGCCGGAGCCGACCGGTTTTTTGATGTAGGCGCTGCACGAGTTCGCGTAATAGCCGGATGCGCCCGCATATCCGCCGATGCCGCCGGACGAGTACACCGCCGAATATCCCGAGCACGGGGTGGGGACGGTGATCGCTGAAGCCCCGGATGTCTGGTACCGGGCGGCGTTACAGACGATCGCGCCGTCCGCGGCGGTGGACGCGGACGCCGTGTTGGGGGTGTGGCTGGTCGCCCCGGTCGTGTCGACTTTGACGGTGGCCTGGGTGTCGAAGGTGACGCTGCCGCCGGCGTCGGAGTACAGGGAGAACAGCATGTAGGAGTAGGACGCGGACGCGAACGCGAAGGTGGGGGCGGTGTCCCCGGCCGCCATCTGCGAGTAGGCGACCGTTGAGGTGAACGGCTGGGTGGCGGCGTTGCTGGTGGAGGCGGGGATCGTCCAGGTGCCGGTACCCGCCGACTTGGTGATCGTTTCTGATGCGGCGGTTACCAGCAGCACGCAGACGATCAGGTCACCGGCTTGCGGGGCCGTCCCGCCGTTCATGCTCGCGTAGCTGGTCGCGACCGAGGTGGCGGAGCCGTGCGAGTTGGTGGCCGTTTTCCAGCCGCGGCACTGAATAGTCACCGGGTGCTCACCTGTTCCCGGTACCGTCTAGTCATGCCTGTTATCACCATGACCGATACGGATTGGCTTACGGCCTACTCCAACCTCAATTACTTCGCGGTCGGACAGTTTCAGGGATCGCCAGGGTCGAGCGTCCCAGTGCCCGTGTCCGTTTCCTTTACTGCCCATGAATCGTTCACGGACTTCCCGATTATGCTGCCGTTCTCTGTCCCCGGTTCCAACGCCGTCCCGGCCCAGCCCAGCCAGTGCTGGACCCCAAGTGACGGTTCTCTCCTCATTAGCAAGTTTCAGATTGACGGGGGACCGCCAGCCGACCAGTTCGGCTGTAGTAACGGGATTATCGTCAGCGGCCAGAATGTTACAGATGCCGAACTGGCGGCTACGTTCTATCTGGCGTTCTCGTGGATGGTCAATTACGGGCCAGCGTACGGAGGTTGACCCAGGGAGGGTCAGGTCACGAACGGGCCGGTCAGCGTGACCAGCGCGTCCGCGAAATCAAACTGGCTGGGCTGGGTTGCGGTCCCCCCATACACTCCCGCCAGCGTCCCCATGTAGTTGCACATGGTGATCAGGGTGCTGGCGTCGTCGGCGGTGAACCCCTTCGCGACCAGGCCGGACTGCCCGAGCTTGACCGACACATAGTTTTGCAGGCCGAGAGTCTGCCGGGCCACCGCCGCCCACGCCTGCGCAACCACGGCCGCATACACGTTGAGCTGTTCCTGGTCCGGGTCGTTACCGATCGCCATCAGGGGGTCCTTCCAGGTCAGGGTGCGGTCCAGGTCGCCCACGGGCCAGATGACCCGCCGCCGGTCAGCACGTTGCCCGGGTTGGTCCAGGAACCGGTGCCGGAACCGGCGATGTCCTGGCTGGCCGCCCACGCCGGGCTCGTATTTATGCCGGCCACCAGCAGGTAGAAGACTTGCAGATACCCGGAGCCGCTGGGGCTGCCGGTTTCTTCCTTACCCAGGGAGGTCATGGGCGTGCCACCGTAGGTGACAGCGCAACTGAGGATGCTGTCGTTGCTGGCGTCTACGTCGACGCCGACGAGGATGACCCCGCCGCTGCTGTTAAATCCGGCGCCGGGCGTGTGCGTCCAGCTCAGGCTCGCCGAACCGGAGTTGCTGGCACCGCTGGACCCGGGCTGGCAGACATCGAAGGTGGCGTTGAGGACTTCGACGGCCAGCATCGCGCAGGTCGTGCCGCCACCGGACCAGGCGCAGGTAACCGACCCGCTGCCGGTATTCGTGGCGCCAGCACTGTTGCCGGTGTAGTAGCTGCTGGAGACGTTAGCCAGATACCGGCCGGCACCGGTGGTGCAGGCGGTGAGACCGGAGCCGGTCGCGAGGAACGCGGCCATGACACTAGAGGCCGCGACACCCGTCAGCGTGATGGTTGTGGTGCTGTTGGTGTTTTGCAGCAGAGGCGCGCCGTGCCCGGTGCCGCCGGTGAAACCCAGGCTGCCAGCGACAAGGTCACCGGCAGCCCCGCCGGTGATTGAGACAGCGACGAGCGGCATTTCTCAGCCGGTCAGGTGCCGGACAGCACGCATTTCATCACTGTGTGTCTCAGGCACCAGCGGGTGGGTGTCCGGTATGGCAGCGGACGGCAGGTTGTCGTGGGTGAGGGCGTGCTCGGCTAGTTCTTCCCAGCATTCATCGGGGCCGGGCTGGCCATCGACGAGAGCTTCCATCGCACGGCTTCTTTCGCGCGGGGTCCTGGCGGATAACGCCACCGCTGCTAGCACATGATCTTCTAGCCGGGTATGGTGCCCCGGTTAGCCGCAACAAGGAACGGAGCCCCCATGCGTATCTACCTGAAGCGCCTGCCCCCGGCCGTCGTGCTGCTGCTCGCCGCGCTGTTCGCGCTCGTCGCGCTGGCGGTGGCGGTGCTGGCTGCCCGGCACGGCGCCACGCCGCATCTGGGTGCGATTTACGGTGACGCGCCCATCCGGCACAGCGGTCACGCAGCGGTGTGAGTCCAGTAGCGATCAGGACTATTGCGGGACCGTCCTGGCTACGACAAGGAACGACTCGTCATCCGGGCCGCCAACGGTCAGGCGGAAGTAACGGGCCGTCAGGCTGACCTCGGCGGCGGCCATCTGCCAGCTACCGTAGGTGGTGAACTCTAGCGGGTGCTCGTAGGCGATGTGGGCGCTATTCACCACGTCACCCAGTGCCTCTTCGACCGCACCTCCCCATCCGGAAGTGACCCCCTGCACCAGGACTCGTACAGCGTCGACGCCGGCTGAGTCGAACCACGGGCTAGTCCAGGTATCGCTCATGATGCCGTCGTAAAATTCAACGATCAGGTCGGAGCGGGGCAGCGACGGGCTCGGCCCGGCTGGTGCGCTCATAGCCTAGTCTCCTTTCGACCACGGGTCCGGACCTATTTTCGCAGGTAAGGCTATGCCGGAGTATGAGTCCAGCGCATTATCCCCGACACATTCCAGACCACGGTGAAGGTCCCTGCGGTGACCCCTTGAGCCGATCCCCCGTAGTAGTGGTAGCAGAGGCCGAGGCCAGTGACCGGGTTGGATGTGCTCGGGTCGTAGACGAAGTCGCCGTAGGCGTTGGCGATGGTGACGTTGCCGCCTCCGGCGGTGTCGGCGGCATCGAGCATCACGTAGTTTTGCGCGCTGTATCCGCCGGATGGCGGGGAGCTGGGGGTGCCGATGGCGCGCCCGCCGCTCACCCAGTTGGTGACGTCGGTGACTTCGTTGGTCGTGAGCCAGGTGCCGGCGTTGAACGCGGCGGAGGCGGCCACCACCGTGTTGTCGGGGGCGACGCTGTTGTTGAACAGCGCCGCCTTGAGGGTGGTGGAGTAGACCTTCGCATTGTTTGAGGCACGCGGGTACAGCAAGATGTCCGCGAGCACGTTCATGATCGCGGAGTTCGCGAAGGCCATTACAGGTCACCTCCCGGCGCCGGTCCGGTCTGTCCCTCATCGAGGAACGCGAAGGTGGCGTGCCGGGGAAGCTCGGCGGGCACGTCGATGCCGTGCTGGCCGGCCAGGTCCCGTGCCCACTGCTCGGCGGCGTCAGCTTCCGCGGCGCACCGTTCGGCGCCTTGCTGCTGGGCGGCGAGCTGCCCTTCGGCATGTTCCCGCATCCGCGCCAGGTCGGCTTGGGCGGCATCAGCGATGCCGCGGAGCATGGAGGCGTGCTCGATGGCCCCGTCGACCTGCTGTTGCGGGCTGGGGCGGGGGATGGGGACGAGAATGTAGCCTTCGGGGGCGACCGGTGGCGGCGGGTCGCCGAAAGTTTCGATGTGTGGCTGCGGGGCGGCGCCGCCAGCATCAGCGCTCATAGGCGGGGCCTCCTGGTTAGGCTGGGTTGCGTGGGTGAAGTGACGGTCCGGGCTCGGTTCACTGACCTGGTGGAACTCACCGAATGTGTGCTGGTGGTGCCGCCGGGCGGGAAAGTGTGCCCGGGGCCGGGGCAGCCGAAGACGGGGGTGCAGCATCCGGGATGTCTGCGGATCGCGGACCTCGCGGTTGACATGGACGCCTTCTATTGCCCGGTGTGCGGGCGGAACGGGCGGATTTCCGGGGCGTGGGCTGTGGACGTGATCGCGGCGGCCCGGTGAGCGCCCCGGCCGGGTGGGTGCGGATCGCTGACATCGGTGAGGCGGGGCTGACCGCCGGTCAGGTGGCGGCGTTGCTGACGGTCGCGATCACCGAGCTGGGTATCGCGGAGGCCCTGGTGATGATGCACGGCCAGGCGCGGGGCACGCAACTGTATGTGGCCCATGGCGGCCATGTCCGTTTCGATGATGCTGATGAGCCGTGCCTGCCGCTGAGTTTGGCGGGGCCGTCGTGAACTGGGCGGCGGCGACCCTGGCGGCGCGCTGGCTGCGGCTGAACATGGACGTCCCGGCCGGGCATGTGTCCGGTGACGCGGCGCCGGCGGATTGGCGTTCGTGGGCGGACCATCAGCGGGCCTGCACCGCGGAGGGCCGCTGCCCGGTGTGCCTGGGGCTGCTGACCGGGCCGGGGCCAGCGCCCGGGGTTTCGGTGGCGGCGGGGGAATGCTGGTCGCCGTCGTGCCCGGCGGCGCCGTGCCGGTGGGCGATCACCGTGCCGTATCCAGGTGGCGGCCCAGGTGCGCTGATTTATCAGCCGCTGGGGCGTCAGCCGTAGAGCTGGGCGCAGGGTGCCAGCACCGCACAGTCGGTGCCTTCGTCGCGGGTGGTGACGACCGAGGAGTAGGGGCGTCGGTCGTCGCCGTCCTGGGTGATTTCGCGGCCCTGATAGTCCTCGCGGAGGTTCGCTTCGACTTTGCACCGGGTTCCGGCGCGGATCAGCGGCGCGGTCAGCATATGCAGCCCGGGGCAGGTGTGCATGCGGGCCATGCCTGCCTGTCCCGGCGCGAGCGGGGCGTCCATCGTGGTGTCGGTGGTTGAGCAGTTGGGGCAGTACCATTCGGTGACGGTGCGCAGCAGGGGGACGTCAGGCACGGCGCGGGTCTTTCTTTTAGGCTCGGGGGTTATGACGTGCGGGTTTGGTGCTCTGGCGGTGGTGGTCGGCCAGGTGGTGTACAAGGCGGGCTGGGGGTTCCGGCTTGAGTCGGGGGTGACGGGTACCTCGTCGTGCGGTGCCGTCTCCACGCTGCCGGCGGCGCCGGTGACGTCATCGGTGGGGGCGGTTGTGCTGGCTGAGCCGTTGCGGCTGGTCATCAGTGTCCTGACGGCGGACAGCGGGGACCCGGGCCGCAAGATTGTGGTGTGTCACCGGTTCGGGGTGCCGCCGATCCACGAATGGGCGGCGCCGCGGTGGCAGGAGTGGCTGCTGCGCCGCATCATCGACGTGGAAACCCATGAGGCGTGCGAGTTTTTCCAGGTCGCCGGGCAGCGCCCGTTTTTCCCCGAGCACGGTCCGGGCGGTCGCCTGTACGCGGTTATCCGGGCTGATGATCCGGTGGAGGACCAGGCGGCTGCTGGCCGGTGACCTCGGCGAGCGCGTCCGCGCTCCAGTTGTCGAACCGGCGCCGGTCGATCCGTTCGGTGACGTCGTACCGGTCGTGCACGTGCGCGGCGAGGTGGCTGGTTTTCAGGACGGCCAGCGTCCACGCCCAGCTACTCATGATCGAATGGAACCGGGTGTGGGTGGCGCGGCGCAAGACCAGGACGCCGCAGTCTTCGCAGACCAGCCCGGCCGGGTCTTGGGTGTAGCGGGGACCGGTGGTCATGAGGTGTGGGTGCCGTATGCCCGGGGACCCGGGCTCGGGGGTAGGGCGCGGGCTTTGGTGTTTCACCGGCCGGTTTCTCCTGTATGGGGGGGGATACAGGCTGGGCGCGGGACGGCTGGCGCTGGTCCCGTCTGCTGGCGCGGAGCACACCAGATGTGTGCCTGGGCATACGGCTGCCTGTGGCTAGGATACGGTCGTCGAACCTATTTGCAAGCCAGACGCTGACTTTCAGTCGAACAATCTGTCTTGGACGGGCGCGGCGGCGATCCTGGCACTGACCGCCTCGTTGGCGACCACCAGATTCTCGGCGATGTGCAGGAGTTTGGGCGGGTCATCCCGAGCCCAGCCGATGATCATGTTGCATGCCTGGCAGGCGATCCCTCGCCGGCAGATTGAACAGGACCTTTGCGGGCCGCAGCACTTGTGGTCATGGTCGAGGACGGCGTTTCGGCAGGGCTCGGCTGCCAGCTCGGCGGCGCAGAGGAAGCATCGCCCTTCCTGCGTTTTCCATAGCGCCGCCCATTCCTCGGGCGTGATGCCGTGCTTGCTGTAGAGCCGAGTCACCCGGTCCTTGGCGCGATCACGGCGGGCATCACGGCGGCGCTGCTGCTCGGCGACCTTCTCGGCGTTAGCCTCTCGCCATGCGCGGTTTACCGCACGCTGGCGTTCCGGGTTGGCGGCATGATTGGCGCGGTTCTGCGCGTTGATCCGGTCCCGGTTTTTAGCGCGGTACTCGCGGTGTTGCTTGTTGATGCGCGCCCGGTATTCCGGGTCGGTGGCGTAGCGTTCCCGGCGTCTCGCGCTGAATGATGGCATAGCGGGAACCATACACGTTAGGTACGACAGTCCTGTAGCCATGGCGCGACAGCTCCATGAAGGCGCATCAAGTCAGCAGCGGGATAAGTTGCTTTGCCGACGCCGCCCTCGGGACCGGATGAGGTGCGGCCGACGGGCGGGAGTCCGGGCAGGGCGCGTAGCGCGAGCCGGATGCGGTGGGCGGGCCAGGGCAGCCCGGATTCAGCGAACCATTCCGCGGCCTGGTCGACGGTCCACAGCAGCGGCGGCCCGGGTGGCGTGTTTGTCACTGGCGGCGCCGGGTGTGGTGGCGGATCCGCCGCTGCTGGGCGGCGGTCAGCCGGGTCCGGGGGGGCTGGCCGCCGCCCGGTTCATGGTAGCGGTGTTCGCGGGCCTGGTTGGTCATGGCGGGTGCGGGTGGCCGGGCCTGAGGTGGTGGTGGTGGCGCCGGGGGCGTGCTGGTTACCCGGAGGTATTCGCTGTAGAGCGCACGCGCCCATGACGGCATGGCCATGGCTGGTGATGGTAGCAATGGTGTAGTCCGGTAGCGGGCTTGTTTGCTTGTTCGGTGTGGTGTCCGTAACCAGGGCGGTGGCGGCCGGGTCCGGGGTGGCCAGCAGCCATGCCTGCCAGACGTTGACGGTCAGTGAACTGGCGCAGGTGACGGCCAGGACGGTGATGGTGAGCGGGGACCGCCACCAGGGTGGCGGCGGGCAGCGCCGGCCGCCGGGGATCGGTATGGTGTCGACGAGGTCTGGTGGCGGGGCGGCCGGGCCGGTCAGCAGCGCGAGGATTTGCTGCCGGTGCCGGGGGTGGATGAGGGTGCCGTGCCGGTGTGCCATCAGCCGGGGATCAGCGAGGCGGCGACGGCCAGGGACGCGGCCACGGCGCGGCGGAGCCGGTCCCGGGCGAGGGTGGCGAGCGGCTGGGCGTGGCGGGCGTCGCACATCAGAGCGTGCATTATCTGGATGGGTGGATGCCAGATGAGGACCCCGTCGACGGTGATGTCGGCGTGGTGGATCCATTCGTCGCGGACCGCCTCCCATAGGGTGCAGGGGGTTTCGGGGTCGGTGGTGTACCAGGCGGGGTGCGGGTGGTGTTCGTACCGGGTCCAGAAGAATGCGACGTACCGGCCGGTTGGGGTGGGCCAGCAGGCGGGATGGTTGATGGCCCCGTCATAGAGGGGGGCGTAGGTGGTGAGTTTCAGGTCGGCGTGGCTGCCGAGGGCACTGCGGGCGCCGGGGACGAGTTTGGGCAGGTCGGCGTCGAAGGTGTCGCACCACATCGGCGGTCACCGTCCGCTGCCTGGCTGGGCGGGCAGCGGGCCGGCGCCGCACGGGTCAGCGGCAGGGCCGAGGCCGTCGTCGCTGTAGCGGGCGGTGAACGCGGCGGCGGCGGCCAGGTCTGGGGGGAGGATGCCGGCGAGGCTGGTCAGGCCGTTGATCGCGTCGGTGTAGCCGGATAGGACGGCGGCGAAGTTGGCGGCGGCGGCTTTGAGGCTGGTGATCAGCGGGGCGAGCTGGATGGGCGGGCTGTTGTTGAGCCGGACGGCGGTGATGGGACGGTGCCCGGGGCAGTGGGGTGGTTTTTCCAGGTGGCTGGTGGAGGGGGGTCCTTGGTGGTGGCAGTCGGTGCCGTCGGCGTGGACGAATATGGCGCGGGACATGGGCGTGGTCTCCTCCGGGCTGGGGGGGAGGCGCGTTCCCCGTGTGTCAGGTGTTCCGGCTGGGTTAGTGGATGGCGCCGGTGACCATGATGAGTGTCAGGAACATGCAGGCGGTCAGTATGATCGCGCGGGTGGCGACGGGCAGTGCCTGGAAGGCGTTGCGGAGTTCAGCCCACACTTGCAGGGCTGGGTGGGGGTCGGCGGCGAACGGGCTTTTGGTGGGGGTGAGCTGGGCGAGCTGCTGGCAGTACCAGCACAGGTTGCCGGGCATTTCGGTGTCGAGGTGGCATTGGCTGCAAGGGTGCGGGCCGCTGGCGGCGGTGCCCCAGTGCAGCGGCTGGGTGGTGCCGGGCTGGGGGATGGTGGCGACGGCGGGCCGCCACCGGCCGGGGGACAGTTCGATCCACCAGCGGCCGTCGCTGTAGGCGCGCAGCCAGGTCCGCCCGGCGATGATGAACCAGTCACCGTCGGGCGGTATGTGCTCGGCGGCCCATTGGTCAGTCACTGCCGCCTCCGCCGCCACCGGCTGGCGGGGGTGGCCCGGTTCCGGTGTAGTGGATGGCGGTGGTGATGCCGCCGCCGCCGATGGCGGTACCGTCGCGGCGGATCACGAAACGGCGGCCGAGCGCATCCGATAGGGCACCGGACATGAGGGCGGCGCGGACGGCGGCCTCGTCGCTGTCACTGTCGACGGTGATGGTGATCATCAGGGGCCGTGCCGGGTGCGGCGCAGCCGGGCGGCCTCGGCGGCGTATTGGGCGGTGTAGTCGATTTCGTCCCAGGCAGAGGGGCTGGCTTCGCCGGTTTCCCAGTCCGGGACGATCGGGAACGAGCGGACCGTCAGGTCACCCATGGTGGCGTACCGTTCGGCGTCGGCCCGCTGGGCGAACACGATTTCCGGTTCGGTCTGGTGGGCGCCGCCGAACACGATGTGGGCGGCCGGGGGCCAGTCCAGGTGCAGCAGCGGCACGTCCAGGACCCGCGGCGGCTCGGGGCCGGGGTCAGTGGGGCTGGTCATGGGGGAGCAGGGACCGCAAGTCCAGGACCCCGGCGATTTCGTTCCCGGCGGGGATGGTGCCGAGGCTGGTTGCACCGGTCCAGGTGCGGTTGGATTCGGCGTAGGCGTCGGCGGCGGCCTGGTCCCGGTAGAAGAACACGAGCACGTCGCGGGGGCTGACTTTCAGGCCCAAAGCGGACAGGACCTGGTCGTGTTCGGCGGGGCTGGCGGCCCGTGCCCGGCCGTGTTGTTCTATCAGGGCGGTGCGGCGCTGGGCGGCGCTGGGCGGGCCGGTCATCGCGGATCCTGGTAGAGGCGGAGGCGGGTGCCTGCGGGCCAGCCGTCCCCGGGCGGGGCGGTGGCGAGGATGACGTCGGTGCGGCCAGTCATCCAGGGGTCCTCAATGACTTCGCGGTAAGTTTCTCCGCTGGTGTCGAGGAGACGAGTGGCGTAGCCGGCCAGGCCGGGGGCACAGTAGGCGGCGACGGGTGAGCCCGGGTCGTGGCAGACCTGGGTGGGGCCGGTCACGAGGTGCCCCAGCAGATCCGGCACCGTTCGGTCCCGTGGGTGCGGCATTTGCCGGGGGGTGGCTGCCGCTGGCCGAGCAGGGCGGTGGAGGCGGCCAGCGCCTCGGCAGCGTCCGTGTCGGTGCCGGGGGCCGGACCGGGGTCAGTGAACCGCCCGTAGGGCGGTGCCGGTGTGCGCCGGGCGGGCGGGTAGGGTTCGATGTCGCCGGCGGCCACCGCTGCGGTGTAGGCGCGGACCGCGCGCAGCAGCGCGTCCCCGTCCTGTGGCGGCGGTGCGGGCTCGGGGCTGGCGGTGGCCGCCCGGTGGCGGGTTAGCAGGCGGGTCAGGCGGGTTAGCAGGGCGCGGATCATCTGCTCCGGTCTCCTTCGGGGTTAAGGTTCCTCTCATTGACGGCATGACCTGGGTGCGGCCATCTGCCCAGCTCAGGCAGGGTACGCCATGCGGGTCGGTGGTGAGCGCAGCAACCGGGTGATGATTGTTGCTGTCCTGGCAGTCTTGCACGAAACAGGTGACAATTCCGGCGTCTGTGTCGGCTTTGAGCTGATAGCAGCCGCAGTAGGGGCATTGCGGGGGCATGCCGCCGCCGTCCCGGGGCAGCCACCGCCACCGGTGCCGGGGTTCACCGATGCCGTCGACACAGTTGGCGATGTTTACCCAGCCGGACACGATCCACGCGGCCCGTTCCGCCTCGCCGCGGGACAAGGCGGCGGCCAGTTTCGGGATGCGGGCGAGCGCGGCACGGACGTTGCCGGGTGAGCTGCCGCGGCGTTGCCCGAGCCGCCCGGTGACTGCTTGCAGCAGGGACGCTTCCAGCCGCGGTGCGCCTTCCCAGATCGTCATGTAGGTCGCGCCGGCGGAGGTGTTCCACGGTTCCCGCGAATGCGGTGGCCCGGACGCGCGGGAAGCGTAAGCGGGGCTGCTGGTGACCGGTTCGCTCAGCAGGCCCCGCAGCCGGGGCAGCAGGTCACGGACAGAAATGCACAAATCCGTCAGATCGTCAGTGGGCACAGTTGATCTGTCTCCCCAGGGGGCTCAGGCCAGGGTCCGGGGCCTTTAACGACGGGGGCGCGTCCCGTGCATGAAATGAACCTGTCACCCAAGTGAACTACGCGCCGGCCCGGGACGGTAGCCCCGGTCTGGGTCAGCCGGTGGTGTCGTCGTCGGGTAGTTCCCGCAGCACCTCCGGCAGCACCTCAGGCAGCAGGTCAAACTGCCACGGGGCGAGCTGCAGCCGGGGCAGCAGCAGGTCGAGCAGGCGGGAGAAGATTTGGCCCATCCGGCGGGCCTGGTCGACCATTTGCTGCTGGGCTCCGGCGGCGACCGCGGCCTGGCACAGCCGGGCGAGGCGGTCCCGTTCCTTGTCATACGCGGTCAGGATGATGTGCGGGGCAGCGATCTCGGTGGTTTCTATCCCGCCGCCGGCCAGGGTGACGGTGCGGGAGGTCCCCCACCACAGGGATTCTGCGGGCGGGTCGGTGGTGGCGCCGTCGGCGATCACGTTCAGGAGCTGGCGGAGCGCGGCGACATGCCCGGCGGACCAGCGGACCTGATCGAGGAGGGCTTCGATGGGGGTGACGTCCAGGGCGGTGCCGTACAGCCGGGCCAGGTTGATTTGCCCGTCCCGGCGGGCGTCTTCACTGGTTTTGCCGGCATGGAGTCTGCAAGCGTCAAGGCCGCGCAGTGCGGAACCGTGGCAGTCTCCGCCACGTTTCCGCCGCTTGGTGCACTCGTAGCGGTGGTGTTCTTCGCAGTAGCGGCCTGGCTGGTTCATGGGGTGCCGGTTTCCGGGTTTGGCGCATGGGGTTGTCGGGCGGCGCCGGTCATCAGGCTAGCTCCGGGTAATGGTCACAGTTCAGACGGGGCTGGTCAGGGCCAGTCCAGTACGCCTTGGTCGAAGCGTTTGGCGCCGCGTTCCGCGCATGCTTCGCGTAGTTCGAAGCCGATGGCGCGGCGGCCGGTTTGCCGGGCTACGTCCAGGGTGGCGCAGCTTCCGGCGAACAGGTCGATGACCAGGCCGCCAGGCGGGCAGGCGTAGGTGATCATGGGTTCGAGGACGCCGGGTGGTTTTTCGGTTTCGTGGATGGCGCGGCCGTGCATAGAGCGGACGTGCAGGACCGAGCGCATGAGGCGGGGTCCGCCGTCGTCGCTGACGTAGGTGCCGTCGCCGATGTGGCCGAGGTGCGGGGGGCGTCCTTTGCGGCGGACGGCGCGGGCGGTTGCGTCGGGGATGGTGGGCACGTCGTGGTAGATGCTGCCCCAGTCGCCCCGGTACCAGTGGGCGGCGATTTCGTGGACTCGTTTGAACCGGTCGGCGTGCAGGCCGGATCCGTTGTGTTTTTCCCACACGGCGTGGTCGGCTTCGATGTCTTGTGAGAGCCGCCAGCCTGCCTGGTGGAATTCGATGCCGCGGTAGGGTGGGGTGGCGAATTGGCGGAGCGGCAGGAAACACCACATGGACCGGGTGGCGGCGGCGGCGATGTCCAGCCATCCGTCGGGCCAGCGGTCCCATTTGAGGCTGGTGGCTTCGTACGGCGGGTCGGTGACGATGCAGTCGGCGGTGACACCGAGCGCAGGCACAAGTTCCCGGCAGTCACCGACATACAACTGTACGTGTTCATCCTGGTAGTAGGGTGTGATCACAATGGTGGCCCGCCTTCCCGGTCATGGGCCTGGCCCGGGCGGCCAGGTGGTCAGGTAGGGGCCGGGGCACCAGCCGCCGTGCGAACCGGTCCCGCCGCACCAGGGGCATGCTCGTCGCACGGGGCCGCCGCCGCCTGCGCCGCCGCCTCCGCCGATTCCCACGTTGAACGCCCGCATGATCACCCGGGATTGCACCGGGCCGGGGACCCCGACGGTGGTCATGGCGACCGCGGCGACGTTGATCCGGTTTTGCATGCCGGTCACGGTCATGTCCAGGTTGCTGGTGACCGCGGTGATGACGGCGCCGGTCAGTCCTTCGGCTTCCAGCGCGGCGGCGACGTCCAGCATCACAGGGTTCCTGTCAGGGGGTGCGGATGGTGCGGCGGATGACCCGGATCCAGTCGCCTTCCTCGCTGATCGGCAGGGACAGTGCCCAGCCGTCGGCGCGCATCCGGTCGGTCATTTCCTCGGGGGTGACACCGTCGTGGCCGGCCCGGTTGCGGGCTTCGGTGAGGGCGGTGTCCCCGTCGGCGTAGGGGATGACGTCGGGGCCGCCGTGCCGGTCCTGTACCAGCATGATCCACACCTCGCCGGGGGCGGGTTCGGGTTCGGGCTGGGTGACGGCAGGCCAGGGCAGTGGCTGCCCGGCGGCCTCGGCGGCGCGGGCAGCTTCGATGACCTCAGCGGCGGCGGCGAGGGCCTGAATGGCAGGGTCGGGGGCGAGCCGCGCGCACATCCGCGCGTACGCGGACACGGTGGAGCTGCTGATCATGCCGAACAGTGCACGGGACGCTGATCCTATCGATGTCCAGGCGGTGCCGATGGGGATCAGTTCGCTGTTGTAACGCAGCCAGCCGATCGGGACCCCGGCGGGGCATAGCGGCCCGCCGGGGTCTTCGGGTTCGGCTTGCGGGCGGCCGGTGTGCGTGCATTCGGTCCGGTCGGTGTGCAGCAGGGCAGGCGCGTTCATCGTTATGCTCCGGCTTCGGGTGGTTCCAGGTCCAGGCCGTCGACGACAGTGTCGAACTCTGCCTGGCGGGCGGCGTAGGCGGCGTGGGCCTGGTCGGCTTCGGCGAGGTCGGCGGCCCGGTTGGCGTTGATCCGGTCGCGGTCGGCGTCGCTGTACCAGTCGCGCCACATCGTCATCGGGGGGTATCTCCTTTCTCATGCAGCAGGGCGGGTTCATGGCGCGGTTGCCCTTTCGTCGTCGAGGGCGGCGGGGCCGGCCACGATCCACGTGCAGGTGTGATGCAGGCCGAGGTGGTCCGGTTCCCAGCCGGTGGTGTCCCCGTCGGCGTCGACGTTTTCGAGGCGTGCCATCAGGGACCCGTCACAGTCCGGGTCGTATCCGGTGACCCGGAATACCATCGCGACGTAGGTGCCGACGGGGACCGGCTCGATTGGGTCGGCGCGGGAGGTGAACACGCTGGAGCCGGGAAACCCGGCGAGGGGCACGAGCCGCCGGTTCTCTTGTTCGGAAGTAATGTCTGGGACACGGCGCATCGGCTAGGTCCTCATTCGGCGGGGGGTTCAGAGGGGTTCGCTGGGGGTTGCTCGGGGGGGTGGCGTAGTTCCCCGGTGGTCAGGTCGATGTTGTCGAACGCGGCGTTGAGTTCGTCTTCCAGTTCGAGAGGCAGGGTTTCCAGGCCCGTGCGGTTTTCCAGCGCGCGGCGGAGCAGTTTTTCCGCGGTGGGGCAGTCGGCGGGCAGCACCACCTCTACCCGGCGGACCCGGGCGGTGACGGTCCATTCCGCATCGGGTTTGGTGGCGACACCGCCGGAGTCGACGAGGGCGATGACGGCGTACAGGTGGGGCCGTCCGTCTTGCCCGGCGGTGGGGGTGAGCTGGTCGGCGAGCAGCCGGTGCGCGATCGCGTTCAGGCCGTTCCCGTCACCTTTGGGCAGGGCGGCGGCCATTTTCGTGGTGGTCATCTGAGCTGGGTCTCCTTCAGGGTTTGGTGGTGCGGTTCAGGGGATGACGCCGATGTCCCAGTCGTCGGGGCTGGCTGCAGTGAACGCAGCGTATGCGGCGGTTTCTCCGCTGTCGCGGCCCGAGCCGGTCAGTGCCCGCACTATCTGGTCGATCAGCCACTGCTTGTGGTGGCCGCCGTCGGTGGACGCGGCGGCGCTGGCGATGTCCAGGGCAGCGGCGATCCGGTCCTGCAGCCGCAGGAGCCGCACAGGGCCGGGTGCTGTCTCGGTGGCCAGGTGCTGTTCGATGCCGGCCAGCTTCCCGCTGATCTCATCGAGGCGGCCGTTGATGACGGCGAGGCCGGTGTCGAGGCGTTCGCTGTTTTCGGCGGCGTTGCGTAGCGCAGCGGTCAGCCGGGGGTCTTCAGGCATCGCCGGTCCTTTCGTGGCTGGTGTGCCAGCGGTAGCGGGCGCCGTCGATGGTGTGGCCCGGGTCGAAAAGCGCATACCCGGCCGGGTTGACGGCGACCAGCCCGCCCGGGTCGGGGTCGGCGTCGACGACGGCGAGGGTTTCGGTCGCGCCGGGTGGCTGGGCGAGGACCCGGACCGGCTCGTCACAGTATTTGCAGGTGCTGACGGTGGCGGGGCAGTGGTGGCGGGCGTATTCGCCGGGGAACCGGCCGGTGAACACGGCCAGCCCGTCCCGGTTGAGGGTGATGTTGCCGCCTTCATCCGGGTGGGGTGCGAGCAGGATGATGGGGTTGCGCCAGCGGGCGCGGGCCGCCGAGCGCGGGTCGGTGCGGGCACGCCATACCGGCAGGCCGCAACGGGAGCAGGTTTGCTCACGGACACCGGCTGGCAGGGTGGTCCGCCGCATCAGGGTTCCTCATCCGGCATGGCGGGCAGCGCCAGGTTCCTGACTTTCCGGGTCTTTTTCGCCGGCCGGGCTTGTTTCGGCGATTCGGGAGCGGCGCCGGTGCATACGGCATGGTTCGCGCAAAAGTGCATGCCAGCGAAGACCACGCCGCCGGGGGCGTAGGCGGCGGCGGCGAGCCCCGCGGCGAGCTGGTTGAATGCTTCCGCGGACCGGCCATCTTTCGAGGCGTACATGAGGTCGTCGCCGTGGCAGGCGATGTGCTGGCCGGCCAGGCGGGCGCGGGCTATCCGGGCCTCTTCGGTCCAGGACCGCATGTCGATGATCCACAGCGGCACAGCGATCTGGAGCATTTCCAGCGCCGGGTGCTCGTCCAGGATGCTCACGCTTCCGGCTCCGGTTCGAAGATGGCTTCGACCAGTTCGAAGAGGCTGCCGCCTGTGGTCTGGACGATGGGGCCGTCGGGGCCGTCGGTGACGGCGATGTGCGGTTCAGTCATGACGGTTGCCTTCCCGTGCATTTTCTTCCGCGATCCGTGCCAGGCATTCGGGACAGTTGATCGGGCCGTGGCCGGGCACCTCGTGTACCCGGTGGCCGCACCAGGAAATCGCCTGGATGAGCTGGCCCGGCTGGGGCCGCATCAGCCGGTGGGTTAGATCCGCGTATTTTTCCCATCCCGTTGGCTCGTCTGAGTATGGGCCGGTCATGATGTTGCCGTTGTGGTCGAGCCAGTCCACGTCTACACCGGCCGGGGGGTGGTGCCTGCCGCGATCATGCCGGTGGCGCCAGCGAGGGACCGGAGCGCGGCGATGAACTGGCCGCCAGGCATCCGGGGGTCGTCGGGAGCGTAGGTGTGTTCTTCGAGGTGGCCGGGCTGGTCGCGGCGTTTGCCGGCCGACCATAGCTGCCCGGTCCGGTCGACGGCCCAGGCGTTGGCGAGTTCGATCCGGTCGGGGCGGCGGTGAAATGAGCGGGCCAGCCGGTCGAGTTGATGCTGGGCGCGCTGTGCGGGGGTCGCGGATTCGTCCAGGTCGGGGACGCCGAAGAACTCCGCTTCCAGCAGGTACCCGTCGGGCAGGCCGTGGGAGCGGCCAACGATCGCCTCTGCGGCGGCGGTGAACATGCGGCCGGGATACTCGTCGGGGTGGACGGTTTGCGGGATGATCAGTTCGCTGCTGGTGTGCAGTTCATGCCCGTCCCAGTGCAGGATGCGGAACCGGGCAGGGGCGTCCCAGGTGGTGTGCTTGGTGATCGTGTCACGGGCGAGGGCGGCGAACGCGGCGCCCGGCACGCTGGTGGCGGTCATGCCGTCACCGGCCAGGTGGCGCGGGCCGGGGTGGTGCCGGCTGGCCAGCCGGTGGGCCGGCCGGAATGGGTGATGGCCGAATGGGTGGCCGGGTCCTGGTCACAGGTCCATTCTCGTAGCGGTTCGGGGCGGTGCACGTCGCCGCATTCGCGGCGGACCC